>JADMIO011701085.1_pt1 | contig 68676 bp, 57 predicted proteins | sample 8958161 | NCBI WGS metagenome assembly JADMIO01 (sample SAMN16585339, study PRJNA669376) | soil metagenome | isolation source: Crop rotation soil | place: USA: Cullars Rotation, Alabama | collected 2011 | reverse complement strand
TATGGTGAAAGTTGGAACCTCTTACGTGCCGATCAGATTAAAACGAAAGGCCCAGTCTTTCGACTGAGCCTTTCGTTTTATTTGACCATGTTGGTATGATTTAAATTAATACGACTCACTATAGGGTCAGTGCGGCCGCGACTTCAAGTCACGTGAATTCCAAGCTTCGGATCCCACTGTGCTGGAAAGAAGACCACCTTTTTTCAATTCGCGGGTGCCTTCGCCGATCTTGAATCCATTGTGATAGATCTCGATCTTGTAGTTACCCTTCTGGAACTGGCTGTTTTGTTTCCAGGCAAACTGAACAGATTTGGATTTGCCTGCTTCGAAGTCTACAGGGACTTTGGCGGTGTAGATCTTGTCGCCTTCATCACGGGTAGTGAAATTGCCGGAACCCAGTGCCGGTACAGAGATGGGCTTGCCATCGGGGCCGGTGATGCAAACATATACATCGGTCTGGCCGGTCTGTGCGATACGGTTGGCTACGTCAAAGCCGATAACCAGTTTGTTTACTTTTTTGGCGGTAGTCGTTTCTTTATCCTTACCGTCGCTTCTTTCGTGCATCGGAGTGATGGAGATATTAGATGCATTCAGCGTGGATGCCACATCAACTTTCTTTTCCAGGTCCTGCTTTGCAGTAGTGGTTGTAGTCAGATCGTTGGTGAGTTTTTCCTTGTCAGCTGTGAGCTGGGTCTTCTCGGTAGTGAGCGTTTGATTGTCCTGGGTCAACTGAGCGATCTGTTGCTCCATGTTGCTGACCTTGTCGTTCAGTTCCTTGATGAGGTCTTCAGCTTTCTTCTTTTCAGCTTCGGTCAGGTGTTGTTTGTTCAACAAACCACGGATCTGGCCTTTCAGCTTGGCGATCTGACCGTTACCTTCATTAACCTGGCTGGTCAGCTTATTATTTGTTCCGGTGAGAGAATCCAGGCGGACGAGGGCGTCATCAAAATTCTTCTGTAATTGTCCTTTTTCGTCTGTTACTTTAGAAATCTGGGCTTGCTGCTGGGTTTGAACTTGCTCTTGCTTGTTATTATTCCAGAGCAGATAACCCCAGGTGCCGAGGAAGCCGGCGGCCAGTAATCCGATGACAAGATTCTTGTAATCTTTCTTGGGAGGCTGACTTTGGGGTGTAGCTGAGGGATAGTTGGTTGTACTCATAGCTTATGTTTTTTACAAAAGTTATAAAAATGTTTTTTTGAGTTTAGTCATCCAGATAACCGATTTTCGTGGTTACACTTGGAGCAGGTCTAAAACCGTGCCAAAATCATTTTTATTGTGTTCAAAGACTGATTTCTAAAGATTTATGTAATTTTATCGAACTTAAAAGAGTGGGAATGTCTGTTGAAAAAATCCTCAATGACTGGAAAAAATTAAAATTCAAGCCTGTTTACTGGCTGGAAGGCGAGGAAGAGTTCTACATTGACCAGTTGGTGAATTATGCGGAACATAAAATACTTTCCGATGCGGAAGCTGGTTTCAATCTGACCGTTTTTTACGGAAAGGATGCTGACTGGACGGCGGTCATCAATGCCTGCCGCCGGTATCCCATGTTTGCGGAGCGGCAGGTGGTTCTGCTCAAAGAGGCGCAGCAGATGCGGGATATCGATAAGCTGGAAGCATATATCGACAAGCCTTTATCCTCTACCGTATTCGTAGTGGCTTATAAGGAAAAGAAAGTCGACGGCCGCAGCAAACTGGCCAAGATGCTGAAAGAGAAAGCAGAGTTGTATACCACCAAAAAGTTATACGATAATCAACTGCCGGAATGGACCAGTGATTTGATCAAGGGGAAGGGCTATGAGATCACTCAAAAGGCATTGCTCTTACTGGTAGACCACATTGGCAACGACTTAAGCCGTATCAATAATGAGATCGAAAAGCTGCTGGTGAACCTGGCGGGCCGAAAGAACATTACGGAAGATGATATTGAACGGTATGTGGGGGTGAGTAAAGAATACAATGTGTTCGAATTGCAAGATGCTTTTGCAAAAAAAGACAGGGTAAAGGCGATCAGGATCATTCAATATTTTGAAAGCAATCCAAAGGCTGCTCCTATCCAACTAATACTACCTTCCATTTATAATTTCTTCAGCAAGGCATATATGATCTTTGGACAACCGGCCCGTGACGAGAAGGGAGTTGCTGCGGCCATAGGAGTAAACCCATTTTTTGTAAAAGACTATCTGGCGGCTGTACGAAATTACAACTACGAGGGTATCGAGAACGGGCTGTTGTTACTGCATGCCTATAACCTGAAGAGTGTCGGCGTAGGCAGCGCCGGGACAGAAGATGCTTCCCTGCTGAAGGAGCTTGTCGTCAAGATGATGATCTGAGGTGCTGTGAGGGGCGGTCTTCAGTCAGCCAGTCTCGCTTAGCCGAGCGCGGCCAGCGTATCTTCTTTGTCTTTTCCCAATTGGATCTTCAACGCCTCCAGGCCATCGAACTTTACCTCTTCCCGGAGGTACTTTCTAACGAACACGCGTAGTTCGCGACCGTAGATGTCTTCATTAAAATCGAATAAATTCACCTCGATGGTCCGTACGGTACCGCCTACGGTAGGACGAATACCAATACTCATCATGCCCTTAAGGCGATGCCCATTGAAAAGCGTATCGTCGGGCAAGAGGGTTGCTTCCACGGCATAGATGCCATTGCCGGGTGTCAATTTTTCCGGATTGGTCAGCTGGATATTGGCGGTGGGATACCCCAGGGTACGGCCCAGCTGATCCCCTTTTACTACAACACCAGAGAAAAAGAAAGGATAGCCCAATAACTGGTTGGCGGTGTCGATATCGGTGCGTTGGATGGCTTCGCGGATGCGGGTAGAGCTGACAGATACTTCATCCAGGAGATGGACGGGTATTTCCTGTAGCTGAAAGCCTTCGCTTGCGCTGTACTGTTCCAGCAGGTGATAATCGCCCAGCCGGCCTTTGCCAAAGCGATGGTCATAACCAATTATCACAGTGTGGGGGTGAAACTTTTCGAGGAGAAAGTCCTTTATATATTGTTCGGCGGTGATTTGGGAAAAGGCTTCAGTAAAGGGGACAATGACCAGGTTGTCGATCTGTTGCCAGGACAACAACTGGATCTTTTCTTCGAGGGTGTTGATCAGCCGGACATCTTCAGTACCGCCTTTGACGATCTTGCGGGGATGGGGATAAAATGTGATGATCAGGGTTTCGCCGTCGATGCGTGCCGCCTCCTGTCGTAGTTGCTCCAGTATCCGGGTATGTCCGGTATGAACGCCGTCGAATGTTCCTATGGTAATGACTGCCCGCCGGAAAGCGGGCAACTGGTCTATGTGATTATATATGTACATGTGAGCTGTTAAACGGGTAGGCATCCTCTCCGATTGCCGTGCAAATCTAAAGGATTTATCCTTTACCTTTGCGGCCACTATGTCACTCTACGCCCAACGCGGAGTTTCCGCTCAGAAAGAAGAAGTTCATCAGGCTACGGAAAAGCTGGATAAGGGGCTTTACCCAAATGCTTTTTGCAAAATATATCCCGACTACCTGGGCGGCGATGCGGGTTGGGTCAATCTGATGCATGCTGATGGGGCGGGTACCAAGAGCATTCTGGCTTATCTGTATTGGAAGGAGACAGGGGATTTATCTGTTTGGAAGGGGATCGCCCGGGATGCCATTGCCATGAACCTGGATGATCTGTTATGCGTGGGAATTTTTGATAATCTGTTGTTCTCGTCTACCATCGACAGGAATAAGAGGAATATTCCGGGGGAAGTGCTTTCGACGATCATCAACGGTTCGCAGGAATTTTTTGACGAGTTGAAGGCCTATGGCGTAGGCATTCAATATCTCGGCGGGGAGACGGCGGATGTAGGAGACGTGGTCAGGACGATCGCTGTCAACGGGACAATGACCGCCCGCTGGCCCAAGGACAAGCTGGTCACGAATGATAAAATACAGGCAGGGGACGTGATCGTCGGTTTTGCCAGCTCGGGCCTGGCCAGTTATGAGACGGAGTATAATAGTGGTATCGGCAGTAATGGCTTAACCAGCGCCCGCCATGATACCTTAGATAAAACATACGGAGCGCGTTTCCAGGAGTCTTACGATACGGGTCTGGATGAAAAAGTAGTTTATATCGGTCCGCACCGGATGACGGATACTGTTTCAGTGCGGGTGCACGGTAACGGAGGCGGTCTGGAAACAAGGACTACGGATATCGGCCATCTATTATTAAGTCCCACACGCAGTTACGCGCCCTTGCTGAAGCAGTTGCTGACGGAACAGTTCGATCAGATACACGGGCTGATCCACTGTAGTGGCGGCGGACAGACCAAGTGTATGAAATATCTGCCGGGTAATTTCCGGGTAGTTAAAGATAATTTATTCGAATCACCTCTCATTTTCAAGCAGATACAACAGGCATCGGGTTCCGATGACCGGGAAATGTACCAGGTGTTCAATATGGGGCACCGGCTGGAGGTCTTTACCCATGCTGCAGCGGCAGAGGCGATGATCGCGGTGGGGCGTCAGTTCAACATCGAGGCGCAGGTGGTAGGCCGGGTAGAAGCCGCATCACAGAAAAGTCTTGTCCTGACGGTGAATGGTCAGGAGATTGTGTATTGACGATCAGCCCGGTGGGCATTAGAACTGTTAAGAAAAAGCAAAAAAACCGGCTGATAATGTCTGTAAAAGACAGGAAATAATTGCAAACGGGCATTCCTGTTATACTTTCTCCTTAAAAAATCAAAAAAATGCCTAAAATTCGTCCATTTTAATCCACAACGCTATGAATTTCCAGATTCTATGACTACTTTCGCAAACAGTTCTGGACGGATTGACAATAAATTATTTATATTTCTTTTTGCAATTTTCCGCGAACTCCCCTGTATCTGTAGTGTTATTAAGGTTAAGTACCCGACAGTTCAAGAAGCCGTGCAGGCGGCTTGCCCGAAGGACTGACATTATTTTGTCACTTTTTTTATTTATTTATTTGATATGAGGCAACTTAAGATTGCTACACAGATTACAAACCGTGATTCCCAGGCGGTTGAGAAGTATTTGCAGGAGATCTCCAAGATCCCGATGATCACTCCCGAAGAGGAGACGGTCCTCGCACAGCGGATCAAGATGGGGGACCAGAAGGCGCTGGACAAATTAGTCCAGGCCAACTTGCGTTTCGTGGTTTCTGTTGCAAAACAGTATCAGCACCAGGGGTTATCGCTGAGTGATTTGATCAACGAGGGTAATCTCGGCTTAATTAAAGCGGCTCAACGCTTTGATGAAACCAAGGGTTTCAAGTTTATTTCGTACGCTGTATGGTGGATCCGCCAGTCCATTTTACAAGCGTTGGCAGAGCAGGGCCGATTAGTCCGCCTGCCTCAAAACAAAATTGGCACGTACAACAAGGCTAATAAGGCCTATATGGCTTTCGAGCAGGAACATGAGCGGGAGCCCAGCACGGAAGAATTAGCCGAATTATTGGAAATGAGTGAGACGGAGATCAACAACATTTTCCAGAGCAATACCCGTCACAGCAGTCTGGATGCCCCGGTACACGAGGCTGAAGACGTAGCGATGGGCGATCTGCTGGAAGGTGGTGATGAGACGGATGACGATGTGATGAAAGATTCATTACGCGCCGAGATCCGCCGCGTGCTCAAATCACTGAGCCCACGCGAAGCGGAGATCGTCAATGCGTATTTCGGTCTGGATGGCGAAAATGGGGTTACCATTGAGCAAATCGGTCAGAAATATGATCTGACAAAAGAGCGTATCCGCCAGATCAAAGAAAGGGCGATCAAACGCCTGCAGAAGGCACGTTATAGCAATGCGCTGAAAGCATACCTGGGATAATCCCGGGGATTCTATATCTAATCTTACTCAAAGAATTTCAAGTCCCGGCTTTCGCCGGGATTTTTTGTGTGCGCCAGGCATGTGTATCAGCTATAGGGTGCAAGTCCCGAAGGTGCTTTACAGTAGGGAGCCTTAGCCAAGAGCAAGGGTGTCGTGGGCGACCACGAATCTGAAGGAAGCTGGCGGCAAACGTTCGAGCCTACGAATAGAAACTGTATATAAGGCGGGGTTACATGGATAATGCTGCACAAGAAGCAAAAGTCCGATACTGTACAGGGTGTAACTACGTAAATACAGAGGCTGCATGAACGGAAAGGGGATACACTTACCCTGGGAGGTCTGCGAACGAGTCATCGTTGAGCGCAGAAGTCAGCCGAAGCCATAGTAGGACCGAAACGAGCCATCCCCCGAATCAAAGGGCAAGGGTGGAAGTCTCACAGCCAAACCGAAGGGCCGAATGTTAGAATGGCGAAGGAAATAGGAAGTCTGTAGCAAAGCAGTAACAACCGAACCACGTAAGAGAACTCCCGGATTGAGTGGAAGCCGGAAGCGGAAGCCATGCGGGAGGAGTTGAGCCAAGCTATGCGACCAATAAGGACGACGCCCGGTGTAAACCTTTTTAGTAGTAGTATGCTGGAGGAAATACTTGATTACCGGAATGTACAAAAAGCCTTGAAGCAGGTAATAAGCAACAAGGGGGCCGGAGGCATGGACGGGATGCAGACCGATGAACTTCGAGCATGGCTGGAAGCCAACTGGACGGCATGGAATCAAAGTATTCTGGACGGCAGTTACCGTCCTCAACCGGTGCGGAAGGTAGAAATACCCAAGCCACAGGGCGGGACGAGAATGTTAGGAATTCCCACGGTGTTAGACCGGTTACTGGCCCAGGCGATCCATCAATGGCTAAGTCCACAGTATGAGCCGGAGTTTTCTGAGAACAGCTATGGGTTCAGGGAGGGCCGCAATGCTCATCAGGCAGTAGAGCGAGCGAGAAATTATCTGGAAGAGGGTAAGGAGTGGGTGGTGGAGATGGACCTGGAACAATTTTTCGATCGTGTGAATCATGATAAGCTGATGGGACTGCTGGCAAAGCAGATAGCCGACAAGCGAACACTCAAACTGATCCGAGGCTACCTTAACTGTGGGATTATGGAAGGAGGGCTGGCCACTCCGCGACAGGAAGGGACTCCGCAGGGAAGTCCTCTTAGCCCGCTGATGTCAAACATTGTGTTGGACGAACTGGACAAAGAACTGGAGGCCAGGGGTCATAGTTTTGTGCGCTACGCGGACGATATCAGCATCTATGTAAAAAGCGAGAAAGCGGCCGAACGAGTAAAGGAGAGTACGACAGCATACATAGAAAAGGAGCTGAAGCTGCGGGTAAACCGGGAAAAGACGCGGGTAAGCCAACCCAACGAAAGCCTCCTACTGGGGTTTTCCTTTTTCCGAAGCAAGGGTAAATGGGAGGTAAGAATAGGTTCCAAATCACTGAAACGGATCAAAGAGAAAATAAGGGCAAAGACGAAACGCAGTGATCCATCCAATGCCCAAGAGAAGATAAAGAAGCTGGAAGCAGTGATAGAAGGGTGGGTCAACTATTTTCGGATAGCCCGGGCCAAGAAGATCATGCAGACGCTAGACGGAATGGTACGGACCCGGATCAGGATAGGATTATGGAAGCAATGGAAAACGCCCAAGACACGAGAAAGGAACCTGCGGAAACTTGGGGCCACGCCAGAACGGGCCTATATGTGGGGCAATAGCAGCTGGGGATACTGCCGGATGGCTCATACCCGCTCGCTGGGTATTACCATTACCAACCACTACCTCCAAAGTCTGGGATATGTGGGATTCTATAACTACTACTATTGGAAAACAGAACACCAGGGGAAACTATTCTGACAAACCGCCGTATACGGACCCGTACGTACGGTGGTGTGAGAGGCGCACCGTGAGCCAAAGCCTCACGGCCGCCTACTCGATTAATAAGGTAGTCGTACAAACGACATTCATTTTAGCATTTTCGCGTTACATTTGCCCGCTTAAATTATTTGATAGCATGGAGCAAACAGTAAGCGAAAAAGTACATTGCCTGATCATTGGTTCGGGGCCGGCGGGGTATACGGCCGCCGTTTATGCCGCCCGTGCCAATCTTAAACCCGTTTTGTACCAGGGGATACAGCCCGGTGGTCAGTTGACTATAACGACGGAAGTAGAGAATTATCCGGGGTATCCCGATGGCGTCCAGGGACCGGAAATGATGGTACATTTTGAAAAACAAGCGGCCCGGATGGGTGCGGATATACGGTATGGTCTGGCAACAAAAGTAGATCTTGCGAGTCAGCCTTTTAAAGTGTGGATCGACGAGACCAAACTCCTAGAGGCAGATTCAATAATCATTGCTACCGGCGCGAGCGCCAAATGGCTGGGTCTGGAGAGTGAACAACGGCTGAATGGCTATGGCGTCAGCGCCTGTGCCGTCTGTGATGGATTTTTCTTCCGCAATAAAGAAGTGGCGATCATTGGCGCCGGCGATACGGCGGCCGAAGAGGCGTTGTACTTGTCCAAATTGTGTACGACGGTGCATATGCTGATACGAAGCGATAAAATGCGGGCTTCCCGGGTGATGCAGGAGCGGGTACAGCAGACGCCTAATATCAAAATATACTGGAACAGCGAGGCCGATGAGGTGCTGGGAGAAAGCCGGGTGGATGGGATACGGATAAGGAACAACAAGACCGGCGAAAAACAGATAGTGCCCATCAGCGGATTCTTTGTAGCGATCGGGCACCAGCCTAATTCGGCGATATTCAGCGATTTTATCGATATGGATGAAGCCGGGTATATCAAGACGGTGCCGGGTACGAGCAAAACGAATATAGAAGGCGTTTTTGCGGCGGGGGATGTCCAGGATAAGATATACCGGCAGGCGGTGACGGCTGCGGGCAGCGGATGCATGGCGGCGCTGGATGCGGAACGATATCTTTCGGCAAAAGGACTGGCCTAAGAGGGCCGCCCATGGGGGTCTAACAAATATTATGGTTACTGTACAGTTACATAAACTGATCTTTTCGGGCCGCCACGGCGTTTTTAAAGAAGAACTGGCGACGGGTAACACGTTCGAGGTGAATCTGGATGTCAGCTATGATGAGAATGACCAGCCATTCGAGAGTCTGGAGACCATTGTCAATTACGTAACACTTTTCGATATCATCAAGGAGCGGATGCACCAGCCATCTCCGTTGCTGGAGAAAATAGCGGACGAGATCATTTTCAGGATAAAGGCGCATTATCCCTTTCTTCGCGAAGTTATCCTTTCCATTTATAAATTACAGGCCCCCATCGGGAATTTTCAGGGTAAGGCGGGGATGACGCTGCATAAAAAATTTTAACACCGGGGGACGCCAAAGTTTAACGTTCCGATGGTGGGAGAGGGCCAACCTCTTCCCCCGGGACATCGTTTTTAGGGTATGAACCGGGTGATCTTCGTATTATTACTGGCCTTTCCTTTCAGGACTTTTTCACAGGATGTTCCTGCATTATTGCATCAGGCTTCGCAGCTGGAAGCTTCTTTCCGGGAGGAAGAGGCCCTGCAGAAATACCAGGAAGCGCTCCGGTTGCAACCCGAACAGATAACGGCTTTGTGCAAATGCAGTGATCTGAGCTGTCGTATCGGCAACCGGCAGACAAACAAAGAAAAGAAGATCGACTATTTCAGGAAGGGGTATGGGTATGCCCAGGCTGCGTTGCGGCTGGATTCTACCAATAGCGAGGCAAATATCGTCATGGCTTTTTCCCTGGCCCGGATGGCCTTGATTCAGAGCGGGAAAGAAAGGGTAGCAGCTGCTACTACCATCAAACATTATGCGGAAAATGCCATTAAGTATGACCCGCTCAATTACAAAGGCTATCATATCCTGGGACGCTGGCATTATGAGGTCAGCGGATTGAACATTGTTGAAAGGACGCTGGCCCGGTGGTTTTTCGGCGCCTTGCCCGAGGCTTCTTTAGAGGAGTCGGTCGGGTATTTTGAGAAAAGCATGCGATTGCGGCCGGATTTCATGCTCAATTATTTCGAACTGGCCCGGGCCTATCGCAGGGGGGGGAGGAACGATGAGGCTGTCCGGATGCTGCGCCAGATGGACCATTTGAAGGATGAGATGTATGACGACCGGCAGGTACGAAAAGAGGGACAACAACTGCTGCACCGCCTGGAAAATTAAATCACCTTTCCTTTCCACCATCCGCTGCGGATGTAAAAGAAAGATTGAATAAAGATGGAAAGCCAATATACCCATTCGGACATCCAGCCTGCTGTTAAAGAAAGGTTCCAACGCTCCAGCACCAGGTAAACGTAACAGCAATAAAAGATGATGGTGACAAACTCGATGAGCAGATTGATCCGGGTGTTTCCCGTGCCCGTGACGGCGTTGAGCCATACGATGGAGAATGACATCAGTACGAGGGCGGAGGAAACGATACGGATGACGGGGAGAGCGGCGACGGTAAAGGCAGGATCCTGTCCATACACCGAAAGAAATAACTCCGGAAAGAGATTTAGCAGAATGGCCACAACAATGGCAAAAGACATGCTGAGTTTGGTGATCTTTCCTATTAATTCCGTCACTTTGTTCTCCAACCCCTGGCCGATTATATTGCTCACCATAGCGTTGGCCGTCGACGCGAAGGCCCAGGTGGAAACACCGAATAACCCAAAGATATTGCGCATGGTATTGCTGATGGCCAGTGCCTGCCGGCCATGATGTTCTACCAGGATATAAAAGAATACCCAACTCATGATGCTGATGGTATACTGGAACACCAGGGGAGAGGATTGCACCAGGATGAGACGGCTGTTCTTCGGGTCGAAGGTCCAGTGTTTAAACAACTGTAATTCGTTGCTGATACCTTTGGCATGGATAACAAGGAATACGACGCCCATACCGGCTGCTTCGGCAAAAATGGAGGAAATCGCGGCGCCGTTGAAGCCAAGGGCTGGCAGACCCAGGTGACCGAAGATGAGTCCATAATCCAGCACGATATTAACGACCGTTTCCGCCAGGGTGCCATAGACCAGGAATTTGCTTTGGTTGGTACCTACCAGAAGGGCGTTGCGCATCTGGTAAACATAAAGAAAAGGCAGCCCCCAGATGCGGATACGCAGAAATTGAATGGCTTGCTGCCGCAACTGTTCGGAGTGTAAGGAAAAGCTGAGGATATAGGGGGCAAGGAACCAGGTGATGAGAATACCGGCGGCGGATAGGGCAAGGGTGATGATCAGGCTCTGGGAAAAGAGTTTTCCTATCTCTTCAATGCGCCCTTCCCCTGCGCGTCTTGCAATAAGGGCTTGCAGTCCATTGTTCAGTCCCTGGCCGATAACAGCAAAGAGCAGGTAATAGACACCTGTGATGCCGGCCGTAGACAAGGCGTTACCTGCCTGATCCAGGTGTCCGAGAAAGATATTATTAGTAATAAAATTAATCTGGGGCACGAGGATGGCCAGGCTGATCGGCAGGGCCATGCGCAGGATATCCCTGTTGCTGATGGTGACTTTATAGGTTTTGGTTTGTGTAATGCCTTCCATGGTGCAAAAAAAGAGTCCAAGATAAGGCATTTTTTATGGTTAGCCCGAAGGCTATCCGTGGTTTGACAGTTTTGTAGTATTATTGCAGGGAGCCGCGGCAAGCGGCTCGCACATTTTGTGACAACTATGCTTAAACCAGCTTTCCAGATTGAAGTATCAGACATCTCAGACGAGGAATTGCTCCAGTCGCGCCTGCTCGTGGAGGTAACCCCGAATGCATTCACCTATGTCTTACTCAACCAGCGGAATATGAGCCCCCTGGTGGTCAAATATTTTCAGTTGGAGCCTAGCAGGGACCTGACGCTGACAGAGACCTTGCGCGAGATACTGGAATCGGAAGGTTTGTTGAAACGTCCGGTAAAAGAAACGTTGCTGGTGTATAATTTTCCGGAGAGCAGTCTGATCCCCGAACCGGTATTTACGATGGACACCAATCGGGAGATCATCGATACCCTGCATGGCAATCTGCAAAAAGGGCTGATCCTGACCGAAAAGATCCCCTGGTGGGAATTGTTCAATGTTTACCGGATATCGCCTGATCTGCACCACCTGTTACAGCAATCGTTCACCGCGGGCAAATACTGGCATTATTATAGTCTGCTGCTGAAAAGCTATAAAATGTTTGATTCTTCCGATCTCCAAGACTGCATCAAGGTCATCTTTTATTCCGACAAAATGGTGACGCTGGTGATCCGTGACGGGAAAGTACATCTTATGCAGACCTTTCCCTACCATGACACGAAAGATGTCGCCTATCATTTGCTGAACTGCTGTCATCAACTGGGCATCAACCAGGAAGAGGTCCGGTTATTGGTCGGGGGATTGATCGACCGCCAATCGGCGCTAAGCGAGGAATTACACAAGTACTTTCTGCGTATCAATTTCGAAGAGATAGATGAGAGCATCAAAGTCACTGATGAGCTCAAAGAATTGCCGCTGCATTATTTTTCCTCTATCCTTAAAATCGCTGTATGCGCATAATCGGTGGTGAGTTGGGGGGAAGGCGGGTAAATCCGCCGGCTAAAATGCCACATACCCGGCCCACGACCGATATAGCAAAGGAAGGGTTGTTCAATATTTTGGAGAACAACCTGGATCTATCTGTTTTAAAGACCCTCGACCTTTTCGGGGGGACGGGCAGCATCAGCTATGAATTAGCTTCACGGGGAGTGCGGGATCTGACGGTGGTGGAGAAAGACCCGGTGATGTTCGCTTTTATTCAGAAAAATGCCAAAGAACTGGGCCTGGAGAATTATAAGGTGGTCAGGATGGATGTGTTCAAGTTCATAGAACAATGTACTTCGACCTTTGACTTCATATTTGCGGGGCCGCCTTATGCGCTGACGACGATAGATGAGCTGCCGAAGCTGGCCATTCCATTGTTAAATGACAAAGGGTGGTTCGTGTTGGAGCATACGCCAAGGAACGATTATAAGCAATATCCCTTCTATGTCACCGAGCGGCATTATGGCACGACGATCTTCTCGATATTCGTGAAAAAAGTATAAGCAAGGATGCAACCTATTTTTATTACTGGTATTGGTACGGGTGTTGGCAAGACGCTGATCGCGGCTATCGTGACGGAGGCGCTTGGAGGGTATTATTGGAAGCCGGTGCAGGCGGGATTTGAAGAGGGGACGGATGCGGAGTGGGTGGGGGAGCGGATCAGTGGGACGGCAGATGCGGGGGGGCATGAAGGGTGGGGGCCGGGTGGTGCGGGACATGGGCGGATAGTGCCGGAGCTATATAAATTGAAAATGCCTGCTTCGCCGCATATTGCTGCCCGGGAAGAAGGGGTGGAGATCAGCCTGGATGCTATCGCAGCCGGGATGCCTGCCGGTCGTCCGCTGGTGATCGAGGGCGCGGGAGGCTTGCTGGTCCCGCTGAATGAACGGCAGTTTGTCCTGGATCTTGTGAAGCGACTGGACGCGATCGTGATCCTGGTGAGCCGGAATTACCTGGGCAGCATCAATCATTCGCTGCTCACGGCTGAGGTTTGCAGGATGCATGGACTGTCTGTTGCGGGGTGGATATTTAATGATCAGTATTTACATTATGAACAGGAGATAGTATCCTGGAGCGGGATTGCCGCGATCGGGTCGGTGCCGTTCGTCGAACGGCCGGACAGCCGGTTCGTAAAAGAGCAGGCGGCGCGGTTGGGGCCGGTCCTGAGAGTCAAATTTGGCGTATCTTTATCAGAAGGCGACGGCAATGCTAGCCGATGAATTTGTATTATGAACTTTAATTTTCCACTGCTGAGGCCTGTACGCATACTTTTATTTCCTGTCTCGTTGTTGTATGCGCTTGTTGTAAAGGTGCGCAACTGGTGTTTCGATAAAAAGATACTTTCCTCTACCTCATTCAATCTACCCATTATTTGTGTGGGCAACCTGGCCGTTGGGGGAACGGGCAAGTCACCGATGGTGGAGCTGTTGATCCGGACCTTGAAGGACCGGTTTGCTATTGCCGTGCTCAGCCGGGGGTACAAGCGGAAAACGCGGGGATATGCACTGGCGAACGCTTCCACGACGGCATTGGATATTGGGGATGAGCCTATGCAGTTCCACCAGAAGTTTCCCGAGGTGACGGTGGCGGTGGGGGAGGAGCGGATCGTTGCTATCCCACAACTATTGCACGACAGGCCGGAAACACAGGTTATTATCCTGGATGACGCCTTCCAGCACCGGGCTGTCCGGGCGGGGCTGAATATTCTGCTGACCGATTGTTCTAATTTGTTTACCCGTGACTGGTGGTTGCCGAGTGGTGATCTGCGCGACGCACCGTCCAGCTACCGGCGAGCCGATATCATCATCGTGACGAAGTGTCCGGAAGATCTTTCGGAGGAGGAGCGCCGGAGTATTGTTATCGAAATGGATGTGCTGTCGCATCAGCGGATATTTTTTACCTCCATTTGTTATGGAGAGCCCTATCATATCACGCGGCAGACCACCCGGCCGATCGACGACCAGGTAGAAGTGCTGCTGGTGACGGGTATTGCCAACCCGGCTCCGTTGAAGCGCTGGTTGAATGAACATGCCCATACCTATTATGAACTGGCTTATGGGGATCATCATATTTTTACCATCGACGACCTGAATACAATGACCCGCCGGTTTGAAGGGTTAACGGCCGAGAATAAGGTCATTGTTACGACAGAGAAAGATGCGGTGCGATTGGTGAAATTCAGACAGGAGCTGGAAGGCTGGCCTATTTATGTACTGCCGATAACACCCGGGTTTTTGTTCGGGGAAGAACCGGCATTTAATGATTTAATCACTAAATTCATTACAGAATTTAATAAAGATGAAAAGTAAAAAGAAGAAAAAGAAGAATACGGCGAACAGCGCCGAATTATATAAAGGAAGGCTGGATGTCACCCGCAGTGGCATGGGGTTCGTGATCGTAGAAGGGCGGGATCAGGATATCCTGGTGAGGCCCGCGGATTTTAATACAGCGCTGCATGGAGATACGGTGCGCGTGAAAGTCGTGAATAATTCCGCCCGCAGCGGCAGGTGGCAGGGCGAAGTGGCGGAGGTGGTAGAAAGAAAGCAAATGGAGTTTTTAGGGCATATCGAGGTCAGCCAATCTTTTGCTTTTTTCATTGCCGAGACCGATAAACCCATGCCGGATATCTATGTGCCTTTGTCCAGTCTCAATGGGGCTGTGAATCACGATAAAGTGATCGTCCGGATAGTGGAATGGGAGAAGAATAAAAAACCTCAGGGAGTTGTGGTACAGGTGATGGACAAAACGAATGTCAATGACCAGGCCATGAAGGAGATCCTGCTGGAAAATGGATTCCCCATCTTTTTTCCGGAAAATGTTCTGGAGGAGTCCGAGCGTCTGCCAGAGCTGATACCGGCATCGGAAATAGCAGCCCGGAAAGATATGCGGAATGTGCTAACGTTTACCATCGACCCGGTGGATGCAAAAGATTTTGACGATGCCATCTCTATCCGTCCTATAGAAAATGGGTTATTGGAAATAGGGGTACATATAGCCGATGTGAGCTATTATGTAGAGCCGGAAACGGCTCTGGATAAGGAAGCGTATACCCGGGCTACTTCCGTGTATCTTCCGGACAGGGTAAATCCGATGTTGCCGGAACGTATCTCCAACGAATTGTGTTCCTTACGTCCCCATGAAGATAAGCTGACCTTTTCCGCCATCTTCCGTATGACCCCGAAAGGCGAGGTGAAGCAATCCTGGCTGGGCAGGACGGTGATCCATTCTGATCACCGGTACACCTATGAGGAGGTGCAGGAGATCATCGAACAGAAAACAGGGTTACATCAACCTGAGATCGAGCTGCTGAATGATATTGCACAGCGTCTCCGGAAACAGCGTTTTAAAAAAGGCGCCATCAATTTTTCATCCACCGAAGTACGGTTCAAATTGGATGATAAGGGTAAGCCGGTGGGCATTATCGTGAAAGAAAGCAAGGAGTCGCACCAGTTGGTAGAAGAGTTCATGCTGCTGGCCAATCGTGCAGTGGCGGAAAGCGTAGGGAAGATAAAGGTCAACAAGAAACCCATCCCTTTCCCTTACCGGGTACACGATACGCCGGACAAAGAGAAATTGCTGCCTTTTATTGAATTTGCCAAGAAGTATGGGCATACGTTCGATGTAGAATCTCCGCAGGCTATTGCCAGGTCTTTCAATCAGATGCTGGTAGATGTGAAGGGCAAACCAGAACAGCATGTCCTGGAACAATTGGGCATTCGTACGATGGCCAAGGCCGTGTATACCACCGAGAACATCGGTCATTACGGGCTGGGCTTTGAACACTACTGTCATTTCACCAGTCCGATCCGCCGGTATCCGGATGTGCTGGTACACAGAATATTACAGGAATGTCTGGACGAAAAAATAGAGATCGATAAAAAATTGGAGGCCAAATGCAAGCATGCCAGCGAACGGGAGCGGGCGGCCATGGAAAGTGAAAGGGCGGCCAACAAATACAAACAGGTGGAGTACATGCAGGATTTCCTCGGCGAGGAGTTCGAAGGGGTGATCAGCGGGGTGGCTTCGTTTGGATTCTGGGTAGAGACGCTGGAGCATAAATGCGAGGGCCTGGTCAGCATCAACAACCTGATGGAGTACGATGAATTCCGTCATATCGAGAGTGACTATGCGTTGGTAGGACGGCGCAGTGGCCGCCGGTTCAGAATGGGAGATAAGGTGACCATCAGGATCGTTTCCGCCAACCTGGCCAAACGGCAGCTGGATTATGAATGGGTGATCACGGCCGGGGCAGGGGAGCCGTTGGGGCCGGTGTCGGGTGGTCGCGGAGAAGTGCAGGCGGACCATTGGCCCTCGGGAGTCCTGGGAAAACCTGTGCGGAAGAAGGCGGCAAAAGGAAGAAAAGCGCCGGTGAAGACAGGAAGAAAGAAAAAGAAATAAGGCCGTACATTCGCGGAAATAAATAAAGACAACAGCCGCCGACTATGTTTAGTTTCGAAGAATTGTCCGTAGCATTCGCTGCCCGGTTCAACAACCGGCATTTTCCGACCCAGCCTTCCAGTTTATATGATCCCGCCGTTTATTTTCTTGAACTGGGGGGTAAAAGGATCCGCCCGGTATTATGTCTGATGGGGAATGAGCTTTTCGGTGCTATCGAGGAGGATGCCTGGCATTTGGCCACTGCGATCGAACTTTTCCACAACTTTACGCTGATACACGACGACATCATGGATAAGGCGCCTTTGCGCCGGGGGATGACAACCGTGCATGAAAAGTATGGCGTGCCTACAGCTATCCTAACGGGGGATGTGATGATGGTCGTAGGATATGAATATATCAGCCGCATCCAGTCCCCGCATATCCGCCGGATACTGCAGTTGTATAACCAGACGGCTATTAAGGTGTGTGAAGGGCAGCAATTGGATATGGATTTCGAGTCGAGGGAGAAGGTTACGATGGATGAATACCTGCACATGATAGAACTCAAAACCTCCGTATTGCTGGCTGCGAGCCTGCAGATCGGTTCTATCCTTGGGGGTGCAGGTCTTAATAACCAGCAGATGATCTACGACCTGGGCAGGAATCTGGGTCTGGCTTTTCAGATACAGGACGATTACCTGGACTGTTATGGGGACGCTACAAAGTTCGGCAAACAGGTAGGCGGGGATATCGTCGCCGGGAAAAAGACCTTTTTGCTGATAAAAACTTTAGAAGTGGCTACCGCAGCGCAATTACATACCATCAAACAACTGGAGAAGGCGCCGCCGGAAGAAAAGATAGCCGGGATGTTGCAGATCTTCCATGCCTGTGGCGTGGATACCTGGGTGCAGGAATTAAAAGAACAATACCGGATGGCAGCCTATCAAAGCCTGGAAGATATTGCTGTGTTGTCTAAGCGGAAGGAGCCGCTGCGGGCGCTGGTGGATTATTTGTTGAAACGGGAGCATTAAAGTTGCAGCGGGAATATTAAAAGAATACGGCCAGCTTCAGCTTGGCGAAAAAAGGTATACCTGGCGTATAACTCAACTCATCTACCGGCTGTGTCTCATTCTTCAGCCGGGACAGTTCTTCGAACTGTGATTCTTTCCATTGGGTATCGAAAAGATTTTCGATGGTGAGGCCGATCTCATATTTTTTACGGGTATAATTGACGAGCAGGTCGGTGATGAAATAACCGACAGCTGTCAGCGTATTGTCTTCGTTGCCCGGGCGGTTATGCAGATAGCGATAGCTGATGCCGCCATTCCAGCCATTGGTGCAACGGAAGTCGAGACCTGCCGTGCTGGTGAAGGTGGGCGCCAGGGCGATATGACTTTCTTTTTTTGGAACGTCCAGGGTACGGGGATGGGCCGCATTGGCGTTGAGATAGGCAAACAGCCAGTCATTTAATTGATAACGTGCAGATAAGTCGATGCCTTCGCGCCGGGTGCGGCCGCCGGGGGATACGGCATCGTCGCCCAGGTCGGCTCCGTAGGTAAATTCCTGTTTCAGGTAGAGATACCAGAGCGCCGCGTTGATAAACAGCCGGGGGGCTGGTTTCCAGTTGATGCCCAGGTCGGCGCCATAGGCGGCCGGAAGGATATCATAGCCCTGGTTGGCTATGACAATGCGGGCGTCATTGGAATGAAAACCTTTCCCCAGTTTGGCATACAACTGCATCTGTGGGTTAAAGGTATACTGTACGCTGAACTTAGGACTGATGATGGCTTTGCCTGCCCGGGGATCTGCGCCCTGGAAGACGGCCGCCGCGCTGTCCGTGGACTGGTTATTGTAATAAAAATGCAGGTAATCGAGGCGTGCGCCGGCATTGAACAGCCATTTCCCGGTGAGCAGGGTCAGGTCCAAATAACCGTTCAGCGCGGTTTCCCGTGTGTTGCCGAGCTGCAGATAGTTGAGGATCTCTCCTTTCTGCGAATGCGCCAGATAGATAGGATCGATCCGGTCGTAACGCAGCCCCCAGCCGGCGGTCGATGTCAGGGTTGCGTGAGGTAGCCAGGTCCTATTGGATAGCTTGCCCGTATACCCATACAGGTTGCGGGACTCGTGCTGCCGGAATTCATCTCCTTCTGTAGGATAGGTGTAATAAAAAGTAAAGTTCGAAATCAGGTTTAGGTAATAGTGCGTGTAGTAGGCAAGGTTCTCCAATGTGAGATGATCGTTAAACCGGGTCTGCAGCCGGGCAAGGGCGTTAGTACGGGTAGTGTTGCCACCTTGTGCGCTGTCGATGACCCCGAAGCGGTCTTTTATATATCCTTCCGCGATGGCGCGGTTGGGTAATTCGCCGGAGCTGCGCCAGCCGGAGCTAAAGGTGGAGGCTTCCACCGTCAGTTTGTTCGCATCATTCAGGGGGGTAATGAATTTTCCGAAAACATTGCCGCGATTGAAGTGCATGCCGTAGTGGAACGGGCCGTCGAAATACAATCCTTCCCCGGCGATATAGGCGCTCTGTCCTTTATCACGGGCCTGCAGGGACAACAGGTTGATCATGGCCACCATGCGGGCGTGATTAAATTCACCGCCTTCCAGCCGGACGGTATTGTGTTCGAGGACATTGATCGTATTATAGGCTACATAACCTGCGGTAGTAAAGTCGCCTTTATCCGGATAATAATTACCCTTGCCAAATTCGTATCCCGAAATGGTTTCGGGAATGATGAAGTGCATGTCGGCATAACCCTGGCCATGGGCATGGGATACCATGTTCACGGGTATTCCGTCGACAGAAATATTGACATCCGTACCGTGGTCGGCGTCAAAACCACGAAGGAATATCTGTTCGGCCTTGCCGCCCCCCTGGTGCTGGGCGATGAAGAGGCCGGGTACGAGCCGCAGGAGGTCCTGTGCGGAGCGTACGGGCTGCAGGTTGAGATCGAGCTTACTCAGTGTATGAAAGGCCCCGGTGCCGGCGGCAGCTGAACTGGTGATGGTCACTTCCTTCAGACTCAGCACGCCTTTGTCGAGTTCGACTGTTAAGGCCGGAGTATTGGCTGAAGTAATTTTGATCTTTTGAGCCGTGAAGCCGATGATAGAGACATCCAGTTCCGCAGGGAAGGAAAGACCAAGCAAAGTAAAATGTCCACTGGCGTCGGTGAGGGTATTATGTTTTGTTTTGGTGTCCGTGATATTGGCCATTTCCAGCGGTTCACGGGTAATCCTGTCGATGACCTGGCCACGGAGGACAGTTTGTGCCTGTGTGATATTAACGAGGAGGACAGCAAAAAGAAATAACGTTTTACTCATTTGGTCATTGGGGTGGAGGACATTGTCCCTAACCCTTGCAAAAATGCCTGTTTCTAGCCAATTTTCCCTAATTTCCACCCCAGAATGCAGCCCGTTAACCACTTATTACATATATAAATCATATAGTTGATGTCGAACTCGCTATTCCGTAAAAAATCGTTAGACAGGATTGTAAAGGATTCGGCTGAGGGGATATCAGATGGGCATGGGGGAGGGGGACTTAACAAAGTGTTGAACGTACGTGACCTGACCTTTATGGGTATTGCGGCGGTGGTGGGAGCCGGGATCTTCTCTACGATCGGTACGGCGGCATCAGATGGCGGACCGGGTATTTCCCTGTTGTTTATTCTTACGGCGGTGACCTGTGGGTTTTCTGCACTTTGCTACGCGGAGTTTGCCAGCCGTATTCCCATCGCGGGCAGCGCATATACTTATGCCTATGTGTCCTTCGGAGAAATAATAGCCTGGATCATCGGTTGGGCGCTGATACTGGAATATGCGATCGGTAATATCGTGGTAGCTATCGCCTGGAGCGGGTATTTCAATAACTTATTATTGGGGTTCGATATACATCTGCCCGGATGGATGATCATCGATCCGGGTACGGCAAAGGAGGCGTTTTTGTCGGCGCAGACTGTGGTGAGCCAGGGGGGAGTCTTGGGGGAAAGTGCAAAGGCGGCTATTGAGACCTGGAATTCGGCGCCGGTGATTGGCGGCATTCATATCATCTTCAACCTGCCGGCCTTTATCATCGTCTGTATCATCTCTTACATCACGTACATCGGCATTACGGAGAGTAAGAAGACCACGAATTTTATGGTCATCTTCAAGATAACGGTGGTCATACTCGTCATTATCGTTGGCGGGTTCTTTGTAAAGACGGCCAACTGGAATCCCTTTTTGCCGAATGGTTTTGGCGGGGTATTGAAAGGGGTGTCGGCGGTATTTTATGCCTATATCGGTTTTGATGCGATATCGACTACCGCGGAGGAATGTACGAATGCACAACGGGACCTTCCCAAGGGAATGATCTATTCGCTGCTGATCTGTACGGGGCTGTATATCCTGATCGCGCTGGTGCTTACCGGCATGGTCCATTACTCTGAATTGAACGTTACCGACCCTCTCGCATTTGTCTTCAACCAGGTGCACCAGAAATGGATAGGGTATATCATCTCCGCCAGCGCCGTCGTGGCTACGACCAGCGTGCTGCTCGTTTTCCAATTGGGTCAGCCGCGCATCTGGATGAGCATGAGCCGTGACCGGCTGTTGCCCAAAGCTTTTGGTTTGATCCATCCCAAATATAAGACCCCCTGGTTCTCGACGATCATCACGGGTATCATTGTGGCCATCCCTACTTTGTTTATGGGCAGCGGATTAATGACCCAACTGACCAGTATCGGTACCCTGTTTGCGTTTGTGCTGGTATCCGGCGGAGTCTTGCTGTTGCCGAAGCTGAAAGCCGGCGGGCGGGGATTTCATTTGCCCTATGTGAACGGGCGTTACGTCATTGCCCTCTTATATATTGTTTTTCTGTATCTATTCCGCAGTCGTCTCGAGACTGATTTGCTGCATTTGTCTTCGTCCGGACTGCAGGAGGTGCTGTTCCTGGTATTTACGGTGCTGACCACGGGTCTTACCCTTGCCACGGTGGTCCGGAAATATTCGCTCATTCCTGTATTGGGGGTGCTGTTCTGCGCCTACCTGCTGATCGAGATCCCCGCGATCGCCTGGATATGGTTTTTTGCGTGGATGGGCATCGGGCTGTTGATCTATTTCCTGTATGGTTACCGGCGGAGCGCGTTGAGTCCCGAATAGCGGGCAAATACCTTAATTTTGTGTTTTATACCATTAAAAAATGAAGTTCGAGGTAGGAGACAAGGTCGTCATTCAGCATTCCAACGATGAAGGGGAAGTAGTCGAGATCATCAACGATAAGATGGTGATGGTAGATGTCAGGGGGGTAAAATTCCCGGCCTATACTGATCAATTGGATTTTCCATATTTCAAGCGGTTTACCGAAAAAAAGCTGTTCCCGCCGGAAAAAAAGCCCAAAAAATATGTCGATCAATTGCCGCCGGAGAAACCCGTGCCGGGCAAAAAGAGGGAGCGCATCGCACAATTGGCCGACGGCGTATGGCTTACTTTTCTGCCCGTGTTCGACAGTGATGAATTCGGGGATGATGTGGTAGAAAGTCTGAAGATATATTTAGTAAATAATTCTTCGCTGGGGTATCATTTTTCTTATCACCTGAATTATTTCGGCAAGAGCGAGTTCGATCTGGACAACCAGTTGCCCTCGCTGCATGATTTCTACCTGCATGACATTCCCTTTGCCAATCTCAATGATAACCCGGTGTTCGAGTGTGAGTTTTCGCTGTTGACGCCGGATAAGACGAGGGCTGAACACTATGAGGCGAATTTGAAGCTGCGGGCCAAGCAGGTATTCAGCCGCATCGAAGAGATACGGAAAAAGGGCGAGGCTACCTTTTCTTTTAAATTGTTTGACGACTATCCGTTCGCGCCGTACGAGGAGGAGAAGCTGTTGGATACGCGCGGTATCCTTGCGGGGTCCGGTTTCCGGGTTTATGAAGCATCCCGGGCCAGGCAGCATCTCGAGCCGGCGCGCAGCGAGCTGGATCTGCATGCGGATAAGCTGACGGATAAACCGGGTTCGCTGGATAGTTTTGAGATACTCTCTTTGCAATTGCAAACATTTGAAAAATATTTCGATCTGGCTGTTGCGCATCATTTGCCGTCGATGATCGTTATCCATGGAGTGGGCACGGGCAAATTGCGGGATGAGATCCATGAGGTCCTGCGGGTAAAGCGGAACGTAAAGTCGTTTGTGAACCGGTATGATCCGCGGTATGGGTATGGAGCGACCGAGATATTTTTTGAATATGGAAAGAAGAAGTAGGCCCGGGCCGGCGGCCCGAATATTCGTCGTATCTTTGGCGTTGCTACCAACCGGGTCATCGCTCTTCGTCATACGAGGGGAGGAAAGTCCGGACAGCATAGGGCAATGTACCGGTTAAGAGCCGGGAGGCGTTTATCGTCTACAGAGAGTGCCACAGAAAATAACTGCCTCGCTCTTTTCATTGCGATGGGCTGCTATTCCGTAGTTCAGGCGATGAAAAGGGCGGGGTGAGGTTGAAAATGTGGGGTAAGAGCCCACGGCGCCGGCAAGTAATTGCCGGGGCGGGTAAACCTTGCATGCTGAAATGCCACGTATACCGGCGATCGAGGGCGGCCCGTCCGATGCCGGAGGGTAGGCAGCTAGATCTCCGCAGTAATGCGGGGGCCAGATAAATGATGACCGCCCGTATCAATGACGCAAGTCACTGCGGGAACAGGATCCGGCTTACAGGTTGGTAGTTTTTTTTAATTATCTTCGGGAGGTCACCTTAAATGCACCTTCCTATGTTCCGCAACTATTACAAAATTGCGCTCCGCCACATCGCCCGCAGCCGGTTTTACACGGCCATTAATGTTATTGGTCTTTCTGTGGGCATTGCCGTTACACTGCTGATAGCGTCTTATTGCTGGAGTGAATGGCGGGTAAACCATCAGTTGAACAACGCCGACCGGCAGTATATCCTGACGGATGTATGGAAAGACCCCAATATGGGGCCTCCGATGACGACATTGGGACCATTGGCCAGGGCGTTAAGAGAGAATTACCCTCACCTGGTAGCCAGCTATTATCGTTTTGACGGGATAACCTCTACTGTTTCGTACGGGGAGAAACATTTCCGGGAGGGCATTCAACTGGGTGACAGCACGCTGCTGACCCAGTATGGCTTTCCGTTGTTGCATGGGGATGCGCGTACGGCGCTGGATCAGCCTTTTACTGCCGTTATCACGGCTGATCAGGCGATGAAATATTTTGGGAAGACCGATGTTGTCGGACAGGATATTACCATCGAAAGTTTTAGCGGCGGCAAACAGGATTTCCGGATCACGGGTGTTATGGAGGAGCCTTCCCGTAATTCGGTGACGCGGCTTATCGATGCATTCCCCAATCATATTTTTGTGCCCTCTGCCAACCTGGCCTTCTTCAATCGTAACATGGACTGGCCCAATAATTCTATTGCCAGTTATATCGAACTGCAGAAAGGCGTGGCACCCGGGGCGCTGGCAGGGCCTATCGATCATCTGATCAAGCTGAATGCTAACGCTGCTGTCTATGCGAATCTGAAGGTAATGCTGACTCCGCTGACTTCCTATTACCTGGAAGGAATGGGTGGGACCGTGCAAAAAATGCTTTATACCTTGAGCTTTATAGCTGTCTTTATCTTATTAATGGCTGTGATCAATTTTGTCAACCTGTCCGTGGCCCAGTCCAATGTGCGGATGAAGGAGATCGGCATCCGAAAAGTGCTGGGTAGTCTTCGACGGCAGCTTCGCTGGCAGTTCCTTACAGAATCTGTTTTGCTGGCTGTTCTGGCTGCGCTGCTGGCGCTGGGTTTATATGCTCTTTTTGCCCCCTTTGTATCCGGCATGCTGGGGAAGGATATTCCGTCCCTGGTGAGGCTGCCTGTCCTGGCCTGGGCGCTGATACCGGGTTTTGCGGTGGTCATTGGTCTGCTGGCCGGGTTATATCCTGCCTTCCTGTTGTCGTCGATGGGGTCTGTAGAAGTGTTAAAAGGAAAGCTGGCTGTCTCGGATAGTAATATTTTTTTACGTAAAGGGCTGGTGACTTTCCAGTTGGTGACGGCATCAGTGGTACTCATTGGAGCTATCATCATCTCCCAGCAGATCAACCTGTTTTTCAGCGACAGGCTTGGTTATAATAAAGAATATATAGTTGCAGCTCAGCTACCGCGGGACTGGTCGCCGAAAGGGGTGCAGCGGATGCAGATGATGCATACCGCATTTTTGAATACTGCCGGTGTAAAAGACGTGACACTTTCCTATGAGATCCCGAATGGCATGAATGGCGGAAATAACGGGGCGTTCCGTGAGGGGGGCGACTCCACCCGGGCTATCGTAGCGCAGATGCTGGTGACAGACGAGCATTATGCCGACACCTATGGTATTCCGTTGAAGGCCGGCGTTTTCTTTCATGGGGCCGGGGAAAGCGCTGTGCAGGATTCGCTGCGTGTAGTCCTCAACGAGACTGCGGCTAAGGGATTGGGCTGGCAGATACCCGGGGATGCGGTTGGTCAACGGATCCGTTTGTTCAATGATCCACAGCCATATACTGTGAGCGGCGTCGTCAAAGATTTTCATTTTGATGCGATGGGGCTGGCCATTCAACCGGAGATCTTTGCGCCGGTGAGCAGATTTATCACTTACCGGTATTTTTCGTTCAAGTTGCGGCCCGGAAATATTGGCGCCACCATGGCTGCATTGCAGCGACAGTGGTCCGCCCTGCTGCCTGGTGCGGCGTTCGAATATAAGTTTATGGACGATTATCTTCAGGCCAATTATACCAACGAGCTGCGTCTGAAGAAGGCGGCCTCATCGGCAACGGTGCTGGCATTGGTGATCGTCCTGTTGGGTATAGTGGGATTGCTCTCATTGAGCGTACAGCGACGGATGAAGGAAATAGCGATCCGTAAGGTGATCGGTGCATCGGTTGCGGGTATTATCCGGCTGTTCCTGCAGGAATATCTGCCGGTACTGGGGATTGCGGGGCTGATAGCTGCACCATTGGCCTACCTGATCATGCAGCACTGGCTGGATGGATATGCTACGCGAATAACGATCACGCCGTGGCCGTTCGTGATAGCTATTTTGAGTTTGGGGCTGGTGATGGGAGGGCTTGTTATATTGCAGACGGTGCGGGCGGCGCTGGCCAATCCGGTGAAGAGTTTAAAGGCGGAATAAGACCGGGCCGTGTTGATCAATAAAAAGTGACGTGTTGTCCCATCCAGCCGGCGAGTTCCATGAGCCAGGCAAGGCCGAGATGGACGATAAGGCCGCCGAGGATGGATCGGGTCCGGGCAGCCAGAACGCCGAGGATCAGACCGCCGAAAAAAGAGGAGATGCATTCGCCGAGCGGCTTGCCGAAATGGATCGTGCAATAGAAGGCAGCCATGGGAAGAATGACGCTGTCGCCGGCATAACGGATGAGGCCGACTATCAGCAGGCCGCGGAAGAATAGTTCGATGCTGAGAAAGTCGACACCATAGGACAGCTCATAAAGCAGTTTCCAGGGCCAGGAAGGGTGGGCATAATTATCGATAAAGGCGAGGTTCTTTACTTTGGGATAGACGTGCAGGAAGTCCTGCTGGGTAGCCGCAAGGGCAATGAGGGGCAGGAGGAAGGCCAGGAGGAGGAAATAAGGGCGGGCATTAAAATTATGCGTGGTAAGGCCCACGGACTGTGCCAGGTGATTGCCTTCGAGCCAGCCTGCTTTACGACATGCGTATAATACGCCATACAGCAGCAGTAGTTTTAAAGGCAACTGGAGGACTATTTGGGTATAAATGCTCCACGGCATGGACAGGCCATGGGGGATCAGCCGGGAGAGGTCCCAGTGTATCATTTTTATCGAGAAATAGAGCGGGGCTACCAGGAGGAGGAGCAGCAATTTTGGTTGGAAGCGAAAGTTTTTATTATTCCATTCATATTGCAGTCCCCACGTGAGGGTGAGTACGATCGAAAAAAACAGAAAAAAGGCGCCGAAAGAAAGATACCAGTGTCCCAAATTTTGAAAGCGGCGTTCGATGCCGATGGTATAATTGGTCCAGACAAGGGAAATGACGAAGGCGATGGTAATGAATAGGGCAGGCAGGGAAGTTGTGCGGAGATAATCCTTCAGATAAGTGACAACGGCTTTCATCAGGAATGAAAGCTTTCTTTCATCTTGTCCAGGAGATTGGTCTGGATCATTTTCTGAGCTAGCCTGATCATATTGAGAAAGGCTTTGCCGCGGGAGATGCCATGACCGATAATCACTGGTTTAGTGACACCCAACAGGGGGGTGCCGCCATAGAATTCGAAGTCGAAGCGATCGAAGTATTCGCTGTTGGTATGGTGGCGGCGGGTGATATCGAAAAGCGATTCGGCCAGTTTGAGGATAACGTTACCGGTGAATCCCTCGCAGACCATGACGTCTGCTTTGTCGAGCAGAAGGTCGCGGCCTTCGATATTACCGATGAAATGGATCTGGCTGTTCTCTTTCAGCAGGGGGTAGGCTGCCTGGGCCAGGATATTTCCTTTGCCTTCTTCTTCGCCGATGTTGAGCAAACCTACCCGGGGTTGTTCGATGCCCAGAATGTGGCGGGCATAAAGGGATCCCAGTATGGCAAACTGGTTGAGATTCTCAGGTTTGCAATCCGCATTAAGGCCGACGTCCAGCAGGACACCGGTGCCGCCATTCTCTTTGGGAATGATCGTAGAAATAGTAGGGCGCTGAATGCCTTCGATGGGTTTGAGACTATAAAGGGCGCCTACAAGCATGGCTCCGGTGTTGCCTGCACTGATGAAGGCATCCATTTTGCCGGTTGCTAATAAGTGGAAACCAATCGTTATGGAGGACTGTTGCTTTTCCTTTAAGGCTTTGGTCGGGTGTTCATGCATCCCAATGACCTGGCTGGCATGTATAAGCTTAACGGCGTCAGCGGGGATAGCGTGCTGTTGCAATAAAGGCTGTATCTGTGCTTCATCGCCAACCAGCCATAAGGTGGCCGGGGCTTTGGTTTCTGCGAGATATAGCTGGATCCCTTTCACCGCCTCCAGCGGTGAAAAGTCTCCTCCCATCATGTCTAATCCAATGTTCATTCGTCGGTGAGATTGTTACTACTTAATCGCCGCCTATTTAATTGGCGAAGTTTCGGCAACAACCTTTCCCTTATAGAACAATTTACCTTCGCTTACGTGTGCACGATGGCGAACATGTATCTCACCTGTGGTGCTGTCTTTGCTCAATGTAACTTTCTCAGCCTTATAATGCGTCCTTCTTTTTGCACTGCGCTGCTGGGAATGTCTTCGTTTCGGATTTGGCATATCACATCTAATTTTAAATAACCAATAATATTATCTTGTGCACCTGCCGGCAGGTGGGTTCATTAATTATTAACAGTATCGGGTTCGGGAGGCAGATCCTTAAATTTTTCCAGTCCTTTCCAGAGTGGATTTTGTGGCTGACTCTTTTCCCTGTCCAATTTTTTAAGCATCTCCAGCACTTCTTTGTTGCAATGCGGTCCACCCATCTCTTCCGGCTTGCACATCCGTTGCATCGGAATGCTGAGATTGATGAATTCATAGATCCAGTCAGAAACGTAGAGGTGGCTTTCGCCCTTCGATATATAATATACGTCCGGGTCTTCCTCCTGCTGGTTCATTATTTCAGGATCTTCCACCAATTTCACCAGGATGTTGAATTCATCCCAGAGATCGAGGGGGAGTGTATTGCCACAGCGGTCACAGGCTATTTCGATCTTTCCGCCAACCTCGAATTTCAGGAGCATGAAACTGTTCTTTTTATCCAAAGACAGCTTCACCTGGGCTTCGCAATGACGGAAGTCCTGTTGCTGGTATGCTTCAAAGAACTTGTCGGTAATCCTATAAGTAAACTCATGAATACCAGCCTTTAGGCCCACAAACGCTATATCGAATTCCCGGCGGCTGCTCATGACTGCTTTTTAAAGAGCTTGCAAAGGTAGGGATAAATTGTTAGAAATCAGGGTTACGATGGAGAAAATTTACACATTTGAGACCCTTTTGTGGAAAAAATAGCCCGGGAAATGTGCTCACCACCCCCAAGTGGCTAAATTACATAGTTTTGGAGAGAATGAAATAAATACTTACTTTAGGCAAACCCCACTGCTTGTCGCTCCCATTATGTACCCCAAAAGGGGTATGCAACTGAACTAAAATTAACTTATGGTGGCTGAGCGCAATGAATCCAAAATTCTGCTGGGTATCGTAGAGAGCGACCTCTTATACAGACAAGCATTAGAAAGTATCTTTTCTTTATCTCCCGAATTTGAATTAACCGGTCTATGGGGCAATGCAGAAACTGCTATCCGGGAAATTTCCCGGCGTTATCCGCATATCGTGCTTATGGACATACAGTTACCGGTGATGGCCGGTATTTCCTGTATCCGCAAATTAAAGAGGGTTAATCCGGCTATCCAATTCCTGGTTTTCACTGATTATGAGCAGGATGATGAATTGGTGTTCGAGGCCTTCAAAGCCGGGGCCACGGGCTATTTGTTGAAAAAAGACGGACCCGAATCGCTGATCAAAAGCATTAAGGAATTGCATGCCGGCGGGTCGCCTATGAGCAGGAGCATTGCCCGTAAACTGATCGGTTTTTTCGGCCGATATCCGGCAGCCGATGGAAAGGGGTATCTGCTGACAAAAAGGGAAGAAGAAGTACTGGGTTTATTGTCCGAAGGGAAAATGTATAAAGAAGTGGCTGCCTGGCTGGGAATAACGATGGAGACCACTAAAAAGCATATAAAACACATCTATAGTAAGTTGGAAGTACAGAACAGAATGGAAGCCGTCAATAAGTGGCGTTCCTGAGCGAAAAAGGGGTATTGTTTAGTAACACTAACGCCTGTAAGTTTGCTCGCCCATTCAAACAACTGCCTGCTGTTCAGCGCACATCCTGTCGCTTAGAAAAAATTCTCATTCAACAAACGCCTCTTTCCTGGCGATGAACTCCTACTCACCGAGTTAACCAGGTGGCATTACCAGCTAGTTACGCAGGCAGGATCGATAATCACCGAAAAAACGAAAACCAAAATGAACAAAAGAATGTTGCCCGAATCCAAGGTATTTATTTTCTTCCTGGCATTACTCCTTCCAGCCTTACTATCATTGCAGCCATCTGTCGTGTATGGTCAGGCAGGCTCTTCTACACGTTCGTATAATGTCCTTGATTCATCGGTCATTCCTTCCAAAAGGATGCCTCAGCACAATGAATTCCTGAACAACGCGTATCCTTTTCCGGCAAAACCAAGAAGTGAATGGGAGCTTGGGATCAAAGGGGGGCTGACTACCGGTATCACCGATGTTCATAACTGGGGACCTACTGGTGGTGCCGGCATTCACCTGAGAAAAGCCCTGGGATATGTTTTTTCTTTAAGGGCGGAATTTGACTGGCTAAGGCTCAGGGGGTTGAATTACCAGCCAACATCAGGGTATGGAAAGAATCCTGTATTGAGTGCGTACTATGGCTCCGGGGCCAATACTCCGGGTTCGTCCATCTTTTATAACTATCGTTCTACAGTACATGAGCTTTCTCTTCAAGGTGTTTTTACCCTGAATAATATCAATTTTCACCGGGCAAAGACGGGTGTCAATATGTATCTCTTTGGCGGCCCCGGTCTGATCACCTACAGCACTTTTTATAAAACCGTCAATAGCTCCGGAACGCCGTATAGTTATAGTGCAATCACCGGCCCTTACGATTATAAACACCGCAAGGACATCCGGAGCCAGCTTAAGAACATATTAAACGGAGACTGGAGCACGATGGCCGAAAGAGGTACTACCAATCCAACGTTAGGCGGGGCTCCTCTTAGCGTCGTTGCTGTCATGGGTATAGGTTTCCAGTTTAAACTGAACGACAAGTTCAATATCGCTATCGAAGATAAATATACCTTTACGGCTACTGATCTTCTCGACGGACAGCAGTGGCAGAACAACTATTCGCCTGGCGCCGTCCGTAGCATAGCGCAGACAAGAGCTGCTGACTCCTACAATTTCCTTTCTGTCGGCATCAACTATAATCTTTTTGGGAAACATGCGGTTGAGCCTCTCTGGTGGATCAATCCCCTGGATTATGCTTACAATGAGATCAATGCTCCCAAACATATGAAAATGCCCAAGCCGATACTGGATGATGCAGATGGCGACGGCGTTACCGACCAGTTCGACATGGAACCCAACACTCCGAAAGGCGCCCCGGTCGATACCCATGGTGTAAGCCGTGATACCGATGGTGATGGCGTGCCTGATTTCAAGGATAAGGAACTGGTCACCCCAACCCAGTGCCAGCCCGTTGACGCTGATGGTGTAGGCAAGTGCCCCGATCCTCAATGCTGTAAGGACCTGAAAGCTTACATCGACTCCAATGGCACCGGAATGCGCCACAAATGTAATATTGGGGATCTGCCCAGCATTACCTTCAAAGGACGGTCCGTAACGCTGAGCAAGGACGCCAAAGCATTGCTCGCTACTACAGCAGATAAGATCCGCAACAACCCCGACTGTAAGGTCGCTGTGATCGGATATGGTGAATCCAGCAAGGCTGCTCAACAGTTAAGCTGGGATAGGGTAAATGCTGTGATAAACTATCTCATCGAAAAAGAAGGTATTGCTTCTGACAGGCTTATCTTCCGCTATGGACAAACGGGTGGTGAAGACAATACCGTCGATCTGAAAGATGGTACAGGTGAAGAAGGTCCTAACAACGTACCGGCCCCGCATCCTAATCTGAGAAGGAAAAAGTAGGCCGGTCCAACTATCGTCTCTCTTATGTGTATGAATGAATATTTTTTGTTACACCCCTCATTTCAATGAGGGGTGTTTTCTTATAAGGGCCTTTTGTTATAGTTTGATGATCTTCTTTACTATGCGTGTTCCGTCTGTTTTTGCAAGGATGAGGATATAGGCGCCGGGTCCCAGCCTTCCCACCGCGTATTGTCCACTGGCGCTGGCGGTTGCCTGCCAGACCCTTTTGCCCGTCATATCGAATAGCTGAAGGTAAAAGTGGGTATCTCCATTCTCCGGCCGGATCAGCAAGCTGTTTTGTACCGGGTTTGGTCCGACAAAGAATCCCGTGTTGCCGGCATCGTCTGCATCTATTTCTTTGACAGGACTATAGCTGGCCTGGCCGGCAGCCGTTGTATGACGGATGCGGAAAAAGCTTTTTTCGTGGAATGGGCCTTTGGCCAGGTATGAATACCAGTTTATAGTCTCTCCATTCGTGCCGGGTGTTTGTGACAAGACCGACCAGGACCGGCCGTCCGTTGAGTAATCGATCTCATAGCTGGAGCCCTGATCGTCACCCGGTGCGGACCAGGTGAGCAGCATATTTTCTCCTTTCCGTGAAATAGTCCAATTCAGGAGTTCAACGGGCAGTACAGACAGACTTGCTTTGCCGGCAATCGTGCAGGAGCCATTATTCACTGTATATCCCAATGCTCCGCCGATGACACCGAAGGGGGCGTACCCGTTGGAGAAGTGTGGTTCGCAGGCAGAACTGGCGCAGCCGCCAATTGTAGTGGAAGTGGAAGTACCACCGCTCAGCAGGGTCGGATCCACTGCCGTCATGTGTACATTACAGTCATAAGTGCCAAATAGGCTCATACGACCGCCTGCCATGATCTCAATATTGCCGCTGCCGGCAATGGTGCCGTCAAAGCTGAAGGTGATGCCGCTGCAGATGCGCAGCGTTCCGTTGATGATCAGGTGGCCCGTGTTGATATTGCCGCAGGTGGGACCAGGCCAGTTGGCGCTGGCGCCTAAGCAGTAATTATTGGTGATACACAAGGTCTTCCCGGCAGGAATATTGTCTATTGGCGTTGTCCCCCCGGCAAGGTTGGCCTCGGTATAATCGCAGGTGCCACATTGGGCAAAGGAAGGGAGGTATGGAAATAAAAGAAATGGAAGGACATATAGGATACGGCGATGATTCATAAGGAAGGTCTTTTCGGTGCGCTTTACTGGCGCAAATATACTAGACGGAGTTTGACGGTGCAACTAGGGTAATTGCTTATTTTTTTTTAATATTGCTTAATACCAGATAACACAATGATCCAGATAAAGACAGCAGGTGCCGAAGATGCCCCCTTGGTGGTTGAGCTCAGCCGGCGGACCTTTTATGAGACCTTTGCGCAGTATAATACGGAGGAGAATATGCGGATTTTCATGGAAGAGCAGTTCCCAAAGGAGAAACAATTGGCAGAGGTAGGGGCGCCGGGGCGTATCTTTTTATTGGCTTATGACAACGATGAACCGGTAGGGTATGCTTCGCTGCGGGAGTCGGAGCCGCCACAGGAATTAGCCCCGGATAAGGCTATCGAGATCGTACAGTTATATTCCGAACAGAAGATGATCGGCAAAGGGGTGGGGGCTGCTTTGATGGAAGCCTGTCTGGACATGGCTCGCAGACAGGGTAAAGATTGGGTGTGGCTGGGGGTATGGGAGCACAATCAGCGGGCGATAACGTTTTATCAGAAGTGGGGCTTTGAACGTTTTGGGGAACATGTTTTCTTCGTTGGGCTGGATGCGCAGACGGATTGGTGGATGAAAAAGAAATTATAGCGCAGCCAGCTGTTGGAGCCGGGCTTAAGGCTATAGGATCATTATTTTCCCGGCATTGATCAACGGATGCGTAGCATCGGAGATACGATAGAAGAAAATTCCCTTGCTCCATCCATCGGTCGGGATATCAAAAGAGGTGCTATTGACTATAAAACTTCGCATGATCGTGCCGTTGGAATTGAAGAAATTGACGGTAAGCGGTTGTGCATGATAGTTATCCATCCGGATGATGCTACCCATGTGCACGACGGTAGGTTTAAGGATGGGTGTCTGGCGACTGTCGACATCGGCCCGGACGATGGCAGAATAAAAAGCGGTGCCATCGTTACGCACCGTCTTCAGCCGGTAATAATTAATGGAAGAAGTGGGGTAGCTGTCCATATCCCGGTAGACATTATCCTGGTCGATAACGCCCTGTGACACGACTTCGTGCAGTGGATTGAAATGGATGCTGTCGCTGGCCCGTTCGATAATATAACGATCGATATTGTGTTCATTCCTGGTGGACCAGCGCAGGACGATCATAGAGTTTTCCGTATAGGCGAATAATCCGGATCCGTCTGCCGGGCTCGTGATGATGGGAGCGCCGTTACCCGCAAATGATTGGCCATTGGTCTGAGCGGCGCCCAGCAGGAGGCCGCAGAAGATCAGGCCTGAAAAAATGGGCTTTTTCATAATTTACCTGATTTTATATAACTACAAAGATAACCTGCAATTCGGGTGCCCCTCGTTAATGGGGTGTTAGGACCCCGTTATCGTTTCAGCAGTTTGCTATTGACGATCTTTTCCATGATCTCTTCTTTTTGGTATTTGCTGATGGGGACCTGGTAGTTCCCAATGTGAAGGATATTGCCTTCGATAGAGCTGATCTTGTCGATGGCAGCGATATATGATTTATGGGGTTGAATGAAGAACAAGGGTGACAACTTCTCCTGCAACATTTTAAGGGTGAGATGGGTAATGACCTTTTTCTCGCGGGTATAGATGGCGACATAATTTTCCAGGGCTTCGGCGAAAAGGATATCGGCAAAATAGATCTTTTCCAGCTTGCTATCCGCCTTTACGAAGATATAGTCTTCCGCAGGACCCGGACTTTGTTGCTGGCGGAAATAGTCAAAGGACTTGTTGGCTGCTTTCAGAAAGCGGTCGAAGGGAATGGGTTTGAGCAGGTAGTCGAGCACTTCCAGTTCAAAACCCTGGAGGGCATATTTTTCATAGGCGGTAGTGAAGATCACCCGCGGCGGGGCAGCCAGATTTTTAAGAAAATCAATACCCGTCATATAGGGCATTTCGATGTCAAGAAAGAGTAGATCAACGGGGGCCTGTTTGAGCAGGGAGTTCAGCTCGAGCGCATTTTCGCAAACCCCTTTCAGATCGAGAAAATCGATCTGGCTGATATACCCTTGCAGGCCTTTGCGGGCAAAGGGTTCATCGTCGGTAATGATACATTTTATTTTTAGTGACATAATTATCTATATTGAAGGGTGATGGCGGAGATGAATTCGGAGCCATAATTGCCTGCTGTCAGTGTATGGCGACCGGGATAGAGCAGTTCGAGACGTCTTTTTAAGTTTTCGAGACCGATGCCATTTTCTTTTTTCATGGGAATAACATCGGGTACAGCATTGATCACTTTGAATTCGATGGTATTATCCCGGAGGGCAGCGGAAATGAAAAGGTGATAGTTTCCTCCGATGTACTTAAAAGCGTTTTCTACCAGGGGAAGAAAAAGCAGGGGGTATACCTGCTGACTATCGAGAAGGGGATCGAATTGTGTATCGAGCCGCAGTTTCTCCGAGCTGCGGGTTTGTTGCAACTGGATAAAATTATTGAGATAGTGCAGTTCCTGGCTGACGGGTACGGTCTGGTGCTGATCGTAAAGCTGATAGCGGAGCAGTTCGGAGAACTTTTCTACACTTTTTTTGGCGGCAGCCACATTTTCGTCCATCTGAAAATAAATGGTATTGAGGGCGTTGAACAAAAAATGGGGATGGTATTGGGCTTTCAGGAACTTGAGTTCGGTCTGCAGCTGGTCATTGGTGATCTTTTCCAGCTGTACTTTTCCTTCAATATAGGCTTTTAGAAAAGTGCTGCTGCGGGTGATGCCGTAATAGATGAGGGAGTACAACAACGGGATGATATTGATGTCTACGACGTCATACCATTGAGCGCCGTCGTCGGTAAAGGCAGCCATGGGAAGAAGGAAGGCATTCTGAAAGACGAGGTTTAAAACAAATAGCCAGAGCAACTCACGGACCACACGTTTGTAACTGAGGTCGGTGGCGGGCCAGCGCTGGTCGAAATACCGGAACAGGCGGTTGCAGACCGCGATGAACAGATAGCTAATGGCTATACCATAAAGTATTTCCAGGGCATTCTGATGCCAGCTCCTGTCGCGCCAGAACTTCATGCCGGTGACGGTGTCCAATAAGAGCCGGATCGTGAAGTAAACGAAGAGGCCGTACAAAGCAGGAAAGAAATATTTTTTGAAAGTGTTCACCATAACAAGGTACAAATTTCCGGTTTTGAAGGAGAAAGGGAAATTTCTTTGACGTATGGACGGTTCCGGGGGGTGTAAAAACAAAAACCCCGCCTTCCGGCAGGGCTTTTTACCTGTTGCACTGTAATACTAGATAATGATGATAAGAAGAAGGATAATAATGATCAGTGCTCCTACGGAGATATATACTCCGGTGATGGCGCGGGCTTCTTTTTTCATGTTTTTCAATTCTGCCCGCAGCGCTTTACGATCAGCTTTTGTCAACTGGGATTTATCCATCGCCTTGATGGCTTCGGTCCTTTCCTTCATTTGCTGAACAAGTTCCTCTTTTTGTTCTTTGGTCATTGTTGCCAGAACTTCTTTGGATGGAAGATCGAGCGGAGCGGTTTTAATGTCGGCGCTCAGTGCACGAAAAGACATAAAGAATAAAAGAAGAGGTAGATAGATAAAGAATTTTCCTGTTTTCATGTTTAATGTTTTAATTGTTGGGCGATGGTTGTCTTTGTCTTCATTCTTTTCAAAACCTGTTCCCCTTTCGCTGTTTACTCTGGGAAGTGGCATTTCAGGAAACTTTTTTGGCTTATGGGAGTAATAATGGCAAAAAAGTGGGGATAAAATTCCCCACTTTTTACATGGGTTAATTTTTTTCCGAAGATGGAGACGACGGATGTTGGGATTGGGGCTGATACTCGTGTAGCCAAAGTTTTACAATAGAGTCGGTCAATTCTACTAGTTCGCCAAAGCTATCCGGTTTTCTAAGAAAGCAGGAAGCGCCAAGCTCATAAGATGTTCTGCGATCCTGATTGAGCGTAGATGTAGTGAGGACGATGACGGGTATCTGGCTGAACTGTTTATTCCCTCTTATCTCCTTAAGAGCCTGCATGCCCAGCATACCGGGCATGTTGAGGTCCAGCAGGATCAATGCCGGATATTCGGAATCTTCTGAATACAGCGTTTCCAGCAGGGTTTCAGCGTTTTCAATAAAAACGTAATCGATCTGTGGGCTTCGTTCGAGGAAAGCGTCCAATATGATCTGTCTGTCGTCCGGGTCGTCATCTACAATGAAAATAAGATGAGAATTGCTTTTCATAACTAAATAAATGGTTGTTCTAAACGATGAGGCGACCAGGCTGTTCTATCTTAATTAAGGGTGACCTAAAGTTATAATTTTACGGCAAATTCACTACCTTCCAATCACTTTTTTGTCTGGATATTTTATCAGTGTTTTTTCCGTCGAGTCTGTAACACCATAATCTTGCCAAATATATGGCGCGGGTCTTGTGCTATACGTTCACCGGAAAGCAAACCAGTGATCAGCCGGACACAATGCCTATTAAAATTTTCTTATAAAGCAATAGTTCATTATGGGACTTACCACCAGAGTTGCAAAAAAAAAGGCCGCACCTCGTAAAAAAGAAGCCGGCAAAACAGCCGCAGCCAGGACAACTGTTAATGACAGCAATGAAAGGGGCCGGAATAATTCCCGCCCGTCCATTTATGAAAACGACTCTCTGTTGGATGATAAGGATCTGCTGCGTATCCTGCTACAGGTACGCAATGGTAATTTTTCGGTTCGGGTGCCCATTGGGGAAACAGGGGTCAAGGGGCGGGTATTCGATACGTTGAATGAGATCATTTCGCTCAACGAAGAAATGATGAAAGAGTTCACAAAGGCCGGGAATACCATCGGCAAGCAGGGCAAGCTGACCCAGCGTATCGAGGTTCCGAACGCTAAGGGTTCCTGGGCTACGGGTGTAGACTCTCTTAATTCACTTATCTCCGATCTTGTACATCCTACTATCGAGATCGCGCATGTGATCAGCTCGGTGGCAAAAGGGAATCTTTCACAGAATATGCCTTTGGAAATAGGGGGGCATACCTTACAGGGGGAGTTCTCGCGTATTGCCCGGGAGGTGAATGATATGGTGAAACAGCTTAACCTTTTCTCGATGGAGGTCACGCGTGTCGCCCGTGAGGTAGGATCTGAAGGAAAACTGGGTGGCCAGGCCAAGGTGAAGGGGGTTGCCGGGGTATGGAAGGACCTGACCGATTCGGTGAACCTGATGGCGGGTAACCTGACGGCCCAGGTGCGAAATATTGCGGATGTGACGACGGCGGTAGCCAAGGGCGACTTGTCAAAAAAGATCACGGTGGACGTGAAGGGGGAGATACTGGAATTGAAGAATACGATCAATACGATGGTGGACCAGCTGAACTCGTTCTCATCCGAAGTCACGCGGGTAGCGTTGGAAGTGGGCACCGAAGGAAAATTGGGTGGTCAGGCGCATGTGCGGGGTGTAGGGGGCACCTGGAAGGATCTGACCGACTCGGTGAACGGGATGGCCTCTAACCTGACCGGCCAGGTGCGGAACATCGCCGAAGTAACGACGGCCGTGGCGAAGGGTGACCTTTCCCGTAAGATCACGGTGGACGTGAAGGGAGAGATATTGGAATTGAAGAATACGATCAATACGATGGTGGACCAGCTGAACTCGTTCTCATCCGAAGTTACGCGGGTCGCCCGTGAAGTAGGTTCGGAGGGCAAGCTGGGAGGGCAGGCCGATGTACCGGGTGTAGGCGGCACCTGGAAGGACCTGACCGATTCGGTGAATATCATGGCGGGTAATCTGACGGCGCAGGTGCGGAATATCGCCGAAGTGACGACGGCGGTGGCGACAGGTGACCTTTCGCGTAAGATCGATGTGGACGTGAAAGGAGAGATATTGGAATTGAAGAATACGATCAATACAATGGTGGACCAGCTGAACTCATTTTCGTCCGAGGTGACAAGGGTCGCGAGGGAGGTGGGTTCGGAAGGAAAACTGGGAGGTCAGGCGGCGGTGGAAGGGGTCGGCGGTGTATGGAAGGACCTGACCGATTCGGTGAATGGGATGGCCTCTAACCTGACCGGCCAGGTGCGGAACATCGCCGAAGTAACGACGGCCGTGGCGAAGGGGGACCTTTCGCGTAAGATCACTGTGGATGTGAAAGGGGAAATATTGGAGTTAAAGAATACGATCAATACGATGGTGGACCAGCTGAACTCATTTGGCAGCGAGGTCACCCGTGTCGCGAGGGAGGTAGGCTCGGAGGGTAAGCTGGGTGGACAGGCTGACGTGCCGGGGGTCGGAGGCACCTGGAAGGATCTGACGGACTCTGTGAACAAAATGGCGGGCAACCTGACGGCCCAGGTGAGAAATATTGCGGAAGTAACGACGGCCGTGGCCAATGGTGATCTTTCCCGTAAGATCACGGTGGACGTGCAGGGTGAAATATTGGAGTTGAAAAATACGATCAATACGATGGTGGACCAGCTGCGTGGTTTTGCGAGCGAAGTCACCCGTGTTGCGAGAGAAGTGGGTACGGAAGGGAAACTTGGCGGACAGGCTTTTGTACCGGGTGTGGCGGGTACCTGGAAGGATCTGACAGACTCGGTGAACGGGATGGCGTCCAATCTTACCGGTCAGGTGCGGAATATCGCCGAGGTGGCCATTGCGGTGGCTAACGGGGATATGTCAAAAAAGATCACCGTGGACGTTCGGGGTGAGATATTACAATTGAAAGAAACGCTGAACACGATGGTGGATCAGCTGCGCGCGTTTGCCAGTGAGGTAACGCGTGTTGCGCGTGAGGTGGGTACCGATGGCAAGCTGGGTGGACAGGCTTTTGTACCGGGTGTGGCGGGTACCTGGAAGGATCTGACGGACTCGGTGAACCAGATGACAGGTAATCTGACGGCCCAGGTACGTAATATCGCCGAAGTGACCAAGGCGGTGGCGTCCGGTGACCTTTCCAAGACGGTGGCCATCGACGTAAAAGGAGAGATCCTCGATCTGAAGAATACAATTAATGTGATGGTGGAACAGCTGAACTCTTTTGCATATGAGGTCACGCGGGTGGCGAGAGAAGTGGGTACGGAAGGTAAGCTGGGGGGCCAGGCGGAAGTGCGGGGTGTGGCCGGCACCTGGAAGGATCTGACCGACTCGGTAAATATGATGGCGTCGAACCTGACCAACCAGGTGCGTGGCATTGCCAAAGTGGTGACGGCCGTGGCGACGGGTAATCTGAAACAGAAACTGTCCATTGTCTCCCGCGGTGAGGTGGCCCAGCTGACGGATACGATCAACGAGATGATCGATACGCTGGCCTTATTTGCCGACCAGGTGACGACGGTGGCGCGTGAGGTGGGTGTCGAGGGAAGGCTTGGTGGACAGGCGAGTGTACCTGGTGCTTCCGGCATCTGGAAGAACCTGACGGAAAACGTGAACCAGCTGGCTCAGAACCTTACCACACAGGTGCGGAGCATCTCAGAAGTAGCGTCGGCGGTGACCAAGGGTGACCTTACCCGGACCATCCGTGTAGAGGCGAAAGGGGAAGTGGAAGCGTTGAAGGATACGATCAACCAGATGATCGCCAATCTGAAAGAGACGACCTTGCGCAACCAGGAACAGGACTGGCTGAAATCCAATCTGGCCAAGTTCACGCAGATGTTACAGGGTCAGAAGGATCTCAATACCGTAACACAACGGATACTCTCGGAATTGGCGCAGGTGGTGACGGCGCATTATGGCGCCTTCTTTATCCTTCAGCAGGACGAGGATACCCGGGTAGATAAGCTGCGGTTGTTCGCAGCCTACGGATATAAGTCTGAAAGGAATATACCGACGGAATTTTCCATCGGGGAAGGCCTGGTCGGACAGGTAGCTTTTGAGAAAGAGCGGATCATCCTTTCGAATGTTCCGGGGAATTATATCAAGATCAGTTCCGGTCTTGGCCGGTCGAAGCCTGCCAATCTTATTATCCTGCCGGTACTATTCGAGAACAATGTAAAGGCGGTCATCGAGCTGGCCTCTTTGGACATCTTCAGCGAGACCCACCTGGACTTTCTCAGTCAGCTGACGGAGAGCATCGGGATCGTGTTAAATACCATCGAGGCCAATAGCCGGACGGAGGAACTGCTGACACAGTCGCAGTCACTGGCGGGCGAGCTGAAGATACAACAGGAAGAATTGCGTCGTACCAATGACGAGCTGCAGGATAAAGCGCTTCTGCTGGTTAAACAGAAGAATGAAGTGGAAGCCAAAAATAAAGAGGTGGAGGAAGCCCGTCTCTCCCTGGAAGAAAAAGCCGAGCAGCTGACGCTTACCTCGAAATATAAATCGGAGTTCCTGGCCAATATGTCCCATGAACTGCGGACGCCGCTGAACAGCCTGTTGATCCTGGCGCAGCAGCTGTATGAGAATGTGGAAGGGAATTTGACGGATAAACAGATCCGGTATGCCAAGACCATCCACTCGTGTGGAGATGACCTGATCCAGCTGATCAACGATATTCTCGATCTGTCGAAGATCGAATCCGGATTTATTTCCGCCAATATTTCTCCGGTGCGGTTCAGCGAGATCGCAGCTTTTGTGGAAACGACCTTCAAACCCATCTCCGAGGCGAGGCATTTACGGTTTACTATCGAGACTGATCCCCGGCTGCCGCAGAATATGGAGACCGACTTGCAGCGGTTGAACCAGATATTGAAGAACCTTTTGTCCAACTCCTTTAAATTTACCGAAAAAGGAGAAGTAAAATTGCGCATCTATGAAGCCAACCGCAATTGGAAACAGGGGAATCCCAGCCTGGACCAGGCCCGGCAGGTAGTGGCTTTTGCTATCCACGATACAGGTATTGGCATCCCGCAGGAGAAGCAGAACATCATCTTCGAAGCTTTCCAGCAGGCGGAGGGGTCTACCAGCCGTAAGTATGGCGGAACGGGGCTGGGGTTGTCCATCAGCCGTGGATTGGCAGAATTGCTGGGGGGGACTATCGAACTCGAGAGTGTCCCGGGGCGGGGTAGCATCTTTTCCTTGTTCCTGCCGGTGGAAAACATTGCCGGGCTTATTTCCAATCAAGCTTCGGAAAGTCTCAACGCCATCCGGCAATTGCAGTTAGGCGGCGACAATACCGAGATCGACACCCTGCTGAATTCCCTGCGGGTGACCGGTGGTGACACAGAATCGCCCAAGCTGAATATTGTCAACGAGATGATCAATGATACCGGGGACGATCGGAGTTCGATACAACAGGGAGACAGGATCGTGCTGGTCGTAGAGGACGATCTGCGGTTTGGCCGCATCATTATCGAAAAGGCGCATCAGTATGATATGAAAGCGGTAGTGGCTACGAATTATCTGGAGGTATTCGATTTCATCAACAGATTTACGCCAGTAGCCATAACACTGGATGTAAAACTGCCGGATACCAGCGGCTGGAAGGTATTGGACCTGTTGAGGAATGATCTCAACTACCGGCATATCCCGATACATCTTATTTCCGGGGAAGAGAACAGGGCGCTGGCGTTGAAGCGCGGGGCCCGCAGTTTCCTGCTGAAGCCGCTGGAAAATGAGTCCCTGAATGAGCTTTTTGAAGATATCCGCTCCTTTAACAAAAAGGAAACCCGGCGAATACTCGTTGTGGAAGACAACGAGATCGACAGTTCGCAGATAAGCAAAATGTTACAGAGTGATAATATACAGGTCACGATCGCTCCCACCGGCAAAAAGGCCCTGCAGGACACGAATCTCAAAGACTTCGATTGCATCATCCTGGATTATACGTTGCCGGATATATCCGGCATCGAGCTGGTTCGCCAGGTGAGCGAGATCAAGCCCAAGCTAACGCCGGTGATCGTCTATTCGGCGAAGGATTTCGATAAGAAAGAGCTGCATCATCTGAACCGGAGTTCCAATACCGTTTTGTTGAAAGGGGTAAACTCTCTGGAGCACCTGTTGGAAGAAACGATATTGCATTTGCATATCAATCACAAGGAATTAGCGCCGGAGAAACGGAAGGTGATCGAGAATATACGAATGAAGGATGACATCCTCACCGGTAAGAATGTATTAGTGGTGGATGATGACGTCCGGAACCTGTTTGCTCTGACGACTGTTTTCGAAAGGTATAATATTAATGTCGTTACGGCAGAAAGCGGCAAAGAGGCGATCCAGATAATCAATGATGATAAGCAGAAAGTAGATATGGTGCTGATGGATATCATGATGCCGGAAATGGACGGATATGAGACTACGCAGAAGATCCGCCGGGAACATAAGAACAATACTTTACCTATCATTGCGGTAACGGCCAAGGCCATGAAAGGCGACAGGCAGAAATGTATTGAGGCGGGGGCATCAGATTATATTACAAAACCGTTGAAAATAGATCAATTGTTATCTTTGATGCGGGTATGGTTCTATAAATAAAAACGGATACATGCAACCAAAGATCATGTTGGTGGACGATCGCGATGACAATTTGATGTCCATGGAAAGTGTGCTCGACCCGGATGGGTATCATATTGTAAAAGCGAACTCTGGCCGCCAGGTATTAAAATTGCTGCTAAATGACTTTGATTTCGCGCTCATTCTGATGGATGTGCAGATGCCTAATCTCAATGGATTTGAGACAGCGGCATTGATCTACGAGCGGGAAAGGCTACGGCATATCCCTATCATCTTTATTACGGCCAATAATTATGGCGAGGAAAATCTGTTCAAGGGCTACCGGGCGGGGGCAGTGGATTATATTTACAAACCCGTTAATCCCGAACTACTGCGGATAAAGGTCGGTGTATTTGTGGAGTTATACCGTAAGAGCCAGCGGCTGATAGCGCAGGAGCAGAAATTAGTGGCGATCAACCGCAATCTGGAACTGGAAGTCAACGAGCGGAAGGCGTCGGAGGAGAAAGTGACCGAGCTGAACAAACAATTGTTGGAGAATATCAGCCGGCTGGAGGCTGCCAATAAAGATCTGGACCTGTTTGCCTTTATGGCTTCTCATGACCTGCAGGCGCCTCTCAGAAAGATCCGTATGTTTAGCGACCGGCTGCTGGCGGGTCCTGGTGATACGCTTGGCAGGGAAGGCCGGCTTTATCTGACGCGTATCCAGGAGGTGTCGCGGCGGATGCAGGAATTGATAAATGATATCCTCCGGTTTTCAAAGATATCAGTGGAAAAGGAGTCTTTCGAGGCCGTCGATCTGAATGGTGTGCTAGATGAGGTCATTTCGGAAATGGAAGGGCTGATCCGTGAAAAAAATGCGGTGATCTCTGTGGACAAGCTCCCGGTGTTACCGGCCAGTACCGTGCTCATGGGCCCTCTTTTTTCCAACCTGATCAGCAACTCGCTGAAATATAGTAAAAAACAGGTAGCGCCCCGGGTACATATCCGTTATGAGGAGGCGCCGGTGAGTGGTGTCAATGGCCGGGAACCCGAAATGCATTATGGCCGCATCTATATAGAAGACAATGGTATTGGGTTTGACCAGAAGTATGCGGAGCAGATATTCGATATGTTCCGACGGCTGCATTCCGGAGCGGAATACGAAGGCACCGGCATAGGGCTTGCTCTTTGCAAGAAGATCGTTGAGATGCATAAGGGATTTATTTCAGCCCTCGGCAAGCCGGGGGAAGGGGCAATATTCATTGTTTCCCTTCCGCTGTCCGACAACGGGAAAGAAAAAAAACCGGAAGTTCAGCCCGGATGATCCGGAAAAAATATAAAAGATAAAAAACAACATGTAGTATGTTGCCTTCCCATTCGACAACGCGTATATTGATCGTGGAAGACGATGAAGATGATTTTTTGATCATCGAAGCTTGTATCAAGGACATTCGCGATAAGGGCTTCCTTATCGACTGGTGTTATGATTACAATGATGCGATGCTGCGCATCAGAGAAAGGCGGTATGACATTTACTTTATCGATTACCTGCTGGGGGAAAAGACGGGGCTGGAGTTGTTGCAGGAAGCGATTGCTATAGGTTGTGAAGAACCGCTGGTACTGCTCACCGGTATTGGCAACCGGGAGATCGACATACAGGCGATGACGATCGGGGCGTTGGATTTTTTGGTGAAGTCCGAGATCAATACGGAAAAGTTGGAGCGAAGCATCCGGTATGCGCTCGAAAGGAGCGCTTATATCAAAGCGTTGCGGGTGAACGAGCGAAAATTCCGGAATATTTTTGAGCGAAGCAAGGATGCTGTCTTCTTGCTGGATGAGGACCTGGTATTCCGGGATGTCAATAATGCCACCTGTGAACTTTTTAAGTATAGCAAAGAGGAGTTGCTCCAATTCAGTTTATATGACCTGTTTGCCCGCAAAGAGGCTGTGGGGTCATTACAAGAAAAATTGTTACATAGTGGAGAAGGGGAGGAGGTGGAGGTGGACCTGCTGACCCGCAACAGGGAAAGAAGGAATTGTATCCTGTCGATATCGCGACAGGTGAATTCCAGCGGAGAGGCCTATATTCAGGGGATCATACATGATATTACCAATCTTAAGCGCATCGAGCGCGCGACCTTCCAGATAGAAAAACTGCGATCTACCGCGACCCTGCTGAGGACGCTGGCCCACGAGGTGAGGAATCCCCTCACCAATATCAATTTGTCGGTAGAGCAACTGAAACCTGAATTGAACAGTGAAGACGCGAACATCTATCTGGATATTATTGCCCGTAACTGCGGCCGTATAGGAAGCCTGATCTCCGAATTGCTGGACCTTTCGCGTCCGGCGGAGATATCCCTGCAGAAAACCGATCTGCAGGATATCATCAATTCTACGCTGGCGGCGGCGTCGGACCGGATAGCCCTGAAAAATATCCGGTTGGATCTGGCTTACCCGGGACAGCCGGCTTTTGTGATGGCCGACCGGGATAAGCTGAAGATCGCTTTTTTGAATATCCTGATCAATGCGGTTGAGGCGGTGCCGCCGCAGTCTGGGGTGATCACCATTTCCATCCGGGAAGAATCGTCCAATTTCCGGGTATTTATCAATGACAACGGAGGGGGGATACCCGAGGAGAATATCTCCCGGATCTTCGAGCCATATTTTACGTCAAAGACCAATGGATTTGGTTTGGGTCTGGCGGCAACCTGGAATATCCTTCAGTCGCACCGGGCGGGCATTGATGTGAACTCCCAATTGGGGGAAGGGACAAGTTTTATGCTGACCTTTGAGCAGGCCGGCAGCCGTTGAGCGCGGTGTTTCGCGTTGGGGCCGGGGGTCGGGGCGGATGTTTTGTGCTGCGGGGTATCAGGGATAGGCGATGGGTTCGAGGTCGAGTATCTGATGGAGATGATGCAGCAGGTGATTGCAATAGTCGGCGGCCACCCATTCGAGGGTATGCGGTTGCGAACTTCCCATAAAACATTTGCGGTTGGCTGCGCCAGGACGGATAAGCCGGAGCTGCCGGCAGATATGCCGGTTGAGCAGGGTCCATAACTGAATGAGGTCCTGGGTGGGGTAGAGTTGATAGCCGGTCAACTCTACCCATTTATCCTGATTGTATAAAATGACGGGGGTTTCCTCATATTGAGCCACTATAAAACGCCGGATATTGTTCTGGGCCGAATCGACGAGATGTCCGAGGATCTCTTTTTTGCTCCATTTCCTGGGGCTGGCTTTTTGTGTATAAGCTGCTTCAGATAATGCTTCCAGACGCCGGGTATAATTGCTGATGATCTTTTCCAGGTGGACAATAGTGGGTTCCATGGTCAGCTATTTAGGCTAATGTTTCGGAAAATTAGGATCGGCCTTGACCTCTTCGATCTGCATGGTATGGCGCTCACTATGTGCGGCGAGCATGATCAGGGCCTGGTAAAGGTCCATGGTCCCTGCCACGGGATGGGTGATGAAGTGGTCTTTCAGATCGTCCTGTGTAGTCCTGATGTAGGCGATGGTAGAGTCGCGGCGCACCTGGTAAGCCTGGAAGGCTGTCCTGGTGTCAGGAAATTTTGCTTCCGGCTGTAGCATTTCAGGAGCTTTGAATTTCTGGGTGCGATCGAGTGTGCCTTTCATCAGTTGATCGATGGTGACCTTTACCTCGCTGCGTTTTTCCGGAGTGGCGGGCTGTTTTTCTGTCATCTGTATCCATTGCCAGATCATGTTTTCGGCCAGGGCGATATGTTCGGTACACTGGTAGATGGACCAGCGGGTGGGGTCAGCTTTGAAATTGAGCTGGGCTTCGCTGAGGCCTTCGAGGTCTTTAAGCAGGCGGTCTTTGGTCTTCTGGTAGTAATCGATGGCAAATTTGCGTTCATCGGCGGAGAGGGTGCCTGGAGCAAGCCGGAAACTGGTGGTCACAAATGCAGTGAGAACAAATGCAGGGAGCAGTAGTTTTTTCATTGGAGGCAACTTTGATGGTTAACGAATTGCGTACTCTATAAAGCTACGGATAATATATAAATTAAAAATAAAGTAAGGGCCTTGGTAACACGATTTGATAATATCGGTGACAACCAATAAATTTGCGCCTCGAACAACGCACGGATTGTGCGGCAAATAATTACTTAAGAATGAGACAAATTGCTTTCCGGGAGGCTCTGCGCGAAGCTATGAATGAAGAAATGCGGCGCGATGATCGTGTTTTCTTAATGGGAGAAGAAGTAGCAGAATACAATGGCGCTTACAAAGTAAGCCAGGGTATGCTGGATGAGTTTGGTCCCAAGCGGGTGATCGACACGCCCATATCTGAACTGGGGTTTGCCGCGATAGGTGTTGGTGCTGCCCAAAACGGGCTTCGGCCTGTCGTTGAGTTCATGACCTGGAATTTCGCGGTGCTGGCCCTGGATCAGATCTTAAACACGGCTTCCAAAATGCTGGCGATGAGTGGAGGGCAACTGGGGTGTCCCATCGTTTTTCGCGGACCCAATGGCTCTGCAGGTCAACTGGGAGCTCAGCATTCTACGGCTTTCGAAAGTTATTATGCCAATATTCCGGGTATAAAGGTCGTTTCTCCCAGCAATGGATATGATGCGAAAGGATTGTTGAAGCAAGCCATCCGTTATGAGGAAGATCCGGTGATCTTCATGGAAAGCGAGGTCATGTACGGGGATAAATCCGAGGTGCCGGATGAAGAATATTATATCGAGCTTGGCAAGGCAGATATTAAAAAACAAGGTAGAGACGTCACGATCGTTTCTTTCAATAAAATGATGAAAGTGGCTCTGGGCGCCGCTGCCGAGTTGGAAAAAGAGGGTATCAGTGCCGAGGTGATCGATCTGCGGACCATCCGTCCGCTGGACTGGATGACCATTCTGGAAAGCGTGAAAAAGACAAACCGGCTGGTCATCGTCGAAGAGCAATGGCCTTTTGCGTCCATTTCTTCCGAGATCAGCTACCGGATCCAGAAGGAAGGGTTTGACTATCTGGATGCCCCGATCCGCCGGATCACGGCTGCAGATGCCCCCCTGCACTATGCGCCGAACCTGGTGGCATTGGCATTGCCGGATGTAAGCCGGACGGTGAAACTGGTAAAAGAGGTCATGTATATGAATAAATAAGGAGTGAAAAATAAGTAATAAAAAACCCGCCGTTTGGCGGGTTTTTTATTTGGCGGGGTTTGGGCTTATTTTATAGCGGCCAGGGCTGTATTAAACAGCATGAGAAAGCCGTATACACAGCCTAACAGAACACATCCGATAATAGTTAATTTGAAAAGGATCTTACTGGTTGCGGGAGCTTGAAGGTCGAGTTCATGCTTCATAGGGAAATATTTTTGGATTATTAAATGGGTTTTTAATAGTAATTGGATATAGCTAAGATAGATCAAATTAGGGGTGCTTGCAAGGGTTTTCTCCTAGGATAAGTACGAATAGGAAGATTTTGTCGCATTTCGCCGGAATACTCATGGTTTTCCGGCTAGAGGGGCCATGTTCGTAATTCATTGATCCTGAATGTCCATTCCGGTGTTTGGATGATAGTTCCAGGCGCGTCTGCCTGGTACGAGGGACCTTTGATCAGGACGTCGCCGGCCTGTATGTCATTGAGGGCGGGGCGGGAGAGAAGCTGGTTTTCCAGCGACCGGGTGCCACACCAGGTGAAGACGGTGTTCAGATAGTCATTAAAGGAGGTTCTATTGACGGGGGCAGGCGAGACCCGGCAGCTGACCAGGCGATTACCGGAAAGATGGAAACGCTGTCCTTGCAGCCATTCCCGGAAATTGAGCCGGATACCTTGTTCGGTATAGTAATTGATATTGCCATAGTCGTTTATGGAATAAAGGTATTCGGCCCGGAGACGCATGACAGCGTCCGCGCATTGCTGAAGGTCCTGTTTTCCGACGGAGATGTCCAGCACGGCAAATTGTGCTTCCTGGTTGCGTTTGGGGCTATTGTTATAAAGATATACGGTACGATCTTTTTTCAGGGGGATGTTCCGTAGCCAGGCGGAGAAAGAATTTGTCACGGCAGGTATCCGGTGGTAACCGGCGGGGGTGGGGATGGCACCAATGGTGGGATAGGGCCGGCCTGATTCCATAAAAAATACTGTTAAAGTGCGGTCTGAAGATCGATCGCAGCGAGGATCTCTGCGGGTGTCAGATGGTGAATCTCGATAACAGGCACGTCGGGTGGGTTGTTGGGATCATTGGCTGCGGGCTGGGGTGTTTGGGCTGTTGTTTCGACAGCGATGTGGCAGGCGTAATCCGGGAATAAGGCAAGGTCATGGATGGTCCAGTACGTGGTGTCAAGGATGATGGTGCGGTTCTTGCAGATGTCCAGATCCTGCAATGGGATACCCAGGCCTCTGCCGTCTGCTTTTATAATACTTTCCTTTGCAGTCCAGAATTGGTAGAATGTGTTGACTGGTGTGGGCGAGCGGCGAATGGCGATCCACTCTTCGGGGGTGAATTGGTTTTGGAAATCATCAAAGGAAATATCTGAGATGGCTTCAACATCAATACCTATGCGGCTGTGGGTGCTGATAATGCATACTACTCTGTGGCCGGAATGAGAGATATTGAAATCTGGTAATTGCGGCAGGTAAGGCTTATTAAACGCGGTATATTTCAATTGGTCCAGGTGGAAGGGGAAACCAGCTTTTTTCATGGCTATCTGCAGGAGCAGTTTGCCAAATAAGCTGCCATAAGCATCCTGCCAGCGCCGGTATTTAAGGACTTTTTGCCGTAGGTCAACCGGCAACCGGTCGGCCAGCGACCGGAATTGTGTTTCCGGCAAGGGGTCGGGGTATTCAGTGGTGTAGAGAAGGAGACTCATAGCCCGTGGATTGTAAAACACAAGCTATTGATTTATTTCGAATGCATAATCGTAAATTTGAAACTCGTTGGTCCCCTGCGGACAGTAATCGTTTCTACTAATATAAAAAGTTTGGTAACGCATGTCGAACATTCTGATCATTGATGATGAAAAAGCAATCCGTAAGACGCTGAGTGAAATATTATCCTATGAAGGTTATAAAATAGATGAGGCCGGGGACGGCGAAGAGGGCCTGAAAAAGGTAAAAGAAAAAGAGTACGATGTGATCCTCTGTGATATAAAAATGCCCAAGATCGACGGTATCGAATTCCTGGAAAAAGCGAAGGAGACCAATCCCGACATTCCCATCATCATGATCTCCGGGCACGGCACTATTGAAACGGCTGTAGAAGCCGTTAAAAAGGGGGCCTACGATTATATTTCCAAACCACCGGATCTCAACCGGCTGCTGATCACCATACGCAATGCGATGGACAAGACAACCCTGGTGGCAGAGACTAAAGTTCTGAAGCGTAAGGTGAGCAAGGTACAGGAGATAGTAGGATCTTCCACGCCTATTCACAAGATAAAGGAGACGATCGACAAAGTAGCGCCTACGGAGGCGCGTATTCTCGTCACCGGCGAGAACGGGGTGGGGAAGGAACTGGTGGCCCGCTGGGTGCATGAAAAGAGCAACAGGGCTACGGGGGCGCTTGTAGAGGTTAACTGTGCTGCTATTCCCAGCGAGTTGATCGAGAGTGAACTCTTCGGCCATGAAAAAGGTTCTTTCACATCTGCTGTCAAACAGCGGATCGGTAAATTCGAGCAGGCCAACGGGGGAACGCTTTTCCTGGATGAGATTGGCGATATGAGCCTGACGGCCCAAGCCAAGGTGCTGCGAGCCTTACAGGAAGGAAAGATCACGCGGGTGGGCGGGGACAAGGATATCAGTGTGGATGTACGGGTGATCGCTGCGACCAATAAGGACCTGCTAAAAGAAGTGGACGATAAGAATTTTCGTCTTGACTTATATCACCGTCTCAGTGTGATCATCATACATGTGCCTTCGTTGAACGAGCGCAAGGATGATATTCCGTTATTGGTGGAGAAGTTCCTTGTTGACATTTGCGGGGACTACGGGATCGCCAAAAAGGCCATCGACGAAGAGGCCATTAAGGCTTTACAGCTGCACAACTGGACGGGGAATATCCGCGAATTGCGGAATGTGGTGGAGCGGCTGATCATTCTTTCGGGAAAGACGATATCTGCGGTGGATGTGGAAAGTTATGTGCTGCCAAAGAAATGATCATCGGGCAAGGTCATTACTTCTCTTTAGCAAATTCATGCATCTCTTCCAGTGTTTTCAAGAGGCGGACATGGGGATAGGTGCCGTTTAGTGCGGTGTTGATGGCGCCGGAAACGATGATCTGTTTGTCCGGAAAATATTCTGTCAGTTTTTTTATGTATTGGTCCGGTTCGCAGCGCAGGAGATTGGTCACCGCGTGGAAATAAAGATGGGTGACCCGCTGATGCCGGCAATAATAATGCAGGTCTTCCAGGCCTGCATCCTTGCCAAAATAAACGGTCGACAGGCCGTTTTTTTTCATCAGGTAGCGCATATACAGCAGGGGGATTTCGTGGTGCTCACCTTTGGGTGCGAAAAGAAGGACATTTTTTTCATGGGAATGGGGTGGATTTTCAAGCCCGTTGATAGCGATCAGCAGTTTTTTGGTGATAAGGGCACTGGCGAAATGTTCCTGCGCCGGAATGACATTGCCGGTAAGCCATAAAAGCCCGATCTTTTGTAGAAAGGGATATGCAACCTGGGTGATGGCTTTCTCGAGGCCCATGTGCAGGATAATATTATGAAGGATCCTGTCGAACGATTCCTGGTCAAGGTCGACAGAGGCTTCGATAAGATGATTAATAAAGATCTCGTTGGCGTTGCCGTCGCGGGGTATTTTTAGTGCCAACTCGCCGATCTCTTTTGAGTCGAGCTGGACCAGCCGGGATATTTTATACCCATTGTGATAAAGGAAGGCGATGCGAAGGAGGTGTTTCAGGTCTTCGCTGTCATAAAGCCGGTGGTTACCGGCTTTTCGTTTGGGAATATTCAACCGGTAGCGTTGTTCCCACATGCGCAGCGTGTGTGCTTTGATCCCGCAGAGGTTTTCTATATCCCGGATGGTGAATTCGTTCATCGGGGGAAAACTAGGTAAATTTTGTAATATTTTAGCGACCGGACCGACATATATGTCGGCCCGGTCTCGATTATTAAGCTAAATTTGCCGGAATCTAAAAAAGAGAGGAATGTCGACCCATCAGCTGCTGGTTATGGTGCTTATCCAATTGGTTATTCTGTTGTTGCCTTCCATTGGAGCGGCGAAATTATTTGAAAAAGCCGGAGTTAAAGGCTGGAAAGCCTATATCCCCTTTTACAATACCTGGGTCATGCTGCATCTGGCGGACAGGCCAAAACACTGGGTATTCTGGCAGTTGGTCCCGGTGGTGGGCTGGTTTATTTCCCTGGGCATTTTTGTGGAGTTTGTAAAGACATTTGGGAGATTCAAGCTTTGGGAACTTACGATGGCTTCATTGCTGCCGCTGGTCTATTTTCCAATGATCGGTTTTGACCCCAAAGTGACCTACCTTGGCCCCGGTGAGGTTAAGAAACATAAAAAAGGGACGGCAAGGGAATGGATCGATGCCGGGGTGTTTGCCATTGTCGCGGCGACGCTGATCCGGACCTTTGTTTTTGAAGCCTATACTATTCCAACGGGGTCGATGGAAAAGACACTATTGATCAATGACTTTCTTTTTGTCAGCAAGTTCAGCTATGGTCCGCGTATTCCCAATACGCCGTTGTCCATTCCTTTTGTGCACAATACCCTTCCGGTAACGAATACCAATTCCTATGTGGAGTGGATCAAAATACCCTATACGCGCTGGTTTGAAAGTCCGGTGAAGAGAGGGGATGTGGTGGTGTTCAATTTCCCTGCCGGGGATACGGTTATCAATCTGCCGGAATACCAATCGCTGGTTACCTATTACGATGAAGCCCGAACGAAGGGCAATGGGAATATCAATGCCGGCAGGCCTCTGTTGCTGGATGATCCGGAAGCCTATCCGCTGGTTATCCGTCCCGTGGATAAAAAAGAGAACTATATCAAACGTTGTGTAGGTATCGCCGGCGATACCCTGCAGATAAAGGACCAGGTCATTTATATCAATGGGAAAGCACAAGTCTTCCCACCTGAATCGCAAACCAATTACATTGTGGAGCTCAATGGCCAGCAGCAGTTGGATGAGAGCGTGATGAAGGAGGAATATAATATTGATATTAATAACCCGGATGAAGTGCGTCCTGCCGGCTTGCCTAACCAATATCTCATGTTGCTCACCTGGGCGGCACACGAAAAAATGTTGCACAATGGTCTGGCTAAAAAGATCACACCGGATATGGATGGTGACCGCGCAGTGTATCCTTATGTTCCTTCTTACAATTGGACGAGGGACAATTATGGTCCTATCTGGATTCCAGCCAGGGGGAGGACCTTACCGCTGACGGCTCAGAACTATGCGATGTATGAGCGCGCCATCCGCGTATATGAAGGCAATAAGTTTGAAATGAAAGATGGAAAGTTCTATCTGAATGACCAGCCCGTTACGCAGTATACGTTCAAAATGAATTATTATTGGATGATGGGAGACAACCGGCATGGCTCGCAGGATTCCCGGTATTGGGGTTTTGTTCCGGAGGATCACGTAGTGGGTGAAGCCTGGCTTATCTGGATGAGCTGGAATAAGGGTGTCCGTTGGAGCCGGTTGTTCAATAAGATCAAATAAGGCAATGGCTATATCCAAACAATACCAATTTTCATACGAGGAATTCGATTCGGCTCAGGAGCTGGAGGAACAGGACCTGCAATTATTAAAAGAGGCGCGGGCGGCCACCGAACACGCTTATGCCCCCTATTCGCATTTTAGAGTAGGCGCGGCTGCGCGATTGGCGAATGGGAAAATAGTAACAGGCACCAACCAGGAGAATGCTTCCTTCCCTGCGGGTATCTGTGCAGAGCGGACCTTACTTTCGACAGCTGCCAGCTTGTTCCCGGGAGTGGGAGTCGATAGTCTGGCCGTTAGTTATTTCAATGAGAACGGTCCCAGCGACCGGCCCATTTCACCGTGTGGCATTTGCCGTCAGTCCTTGCAGGAGATGGAACAACGGACCGCCAGACCCATCCGGCTGATCATGGGAGGCCAGGACGGAAAGGTATACATTATCCCGACGGCTGGGGCGTTATTGCCGCTGGCTTTTACAGGCGACGAGCTAAAGTAGGTAAAGCCGCTATTTACCGACCATAAAAAAGAGGGCCGTTTGCGACAAAATCGGAAAAATCAATTTTTTGTTATTAACAAAATTACAGCCTGCGTCATTGACCTGTAAATCCCGATATTTTTAATTGAATCTTAATGTGATTTATAATCAATTGTTACGCAGATTTGAGAAAATTCGCAGAGAAGAAAAACGGATAAAAAGGCTTTTTTCATAGACTTACCACTCATAGAATTACCCTGGAAGGCCATTTTGACAGACATTAAATCTCTTTATATTTGTCCGCTTTCGGACCATTTGTTCGAAGTTGAATCTATTTTATAAAATCTACCTTGATGGCTCGCCCGAATTTGCTAACCTGTTTCACCGGGTTCTCCTGTTCATTCGCCCTTCTATCTTTATGTTTATTGTCCTTTTCTTCCTGTAAGGAAAAGGCAGATGCCGCCGGTAGCAAAAGCAGGGCCCAGACTGGTCAGCCGACGATAGTAGATGTCATTGTTGCTGTACCCCGTTCTATAGAGAACAAGATCGAGGCGAATGGCAGTGTGGTGGCCAACGAATATGTCGAATTACATCCGGAGATCAGCGGCCGGATCGTTTATCTGAATGTGCCGGAAGGCGCTCATGTGGCTAAAGGCACGGTCATAGCCCGCATCAATGATGCCGACCTGCAGGCTACACTGGAAAAATCAAAGGTGCAGCTGGATCTGTATAAAAAAACAGAAGAAAGGGAACGTAAGTTGCTGGATATCAATGGAATAAATGAGGCAGATTACGATATCGCCGTCAACAATGTCAACAGTACCAAGGCAGATATCGATTATACACAGGCTCAATTGGATAAGACGATCATCCGGGCGCCTTTCGATGGGGTAGTGGGGCTGCGGCAGGTAAGCCCGGGGGCCTATGTTACGCCGGCCAATATTATCGCTACGGTACAACAACTGGACAAGATAAAGGTCGATTTCACCGTACCCGAGCAATATACTTCTGTCATTAAGAAAGGCGGGCTGGTAGATATCCTGATCGATGCGGTCTCCAATACGCACCGGAAAGGATTGATCATCGCTACAGAACCCCAGATCAATCTCTCCAGCCGTAACCTAAAGGTGCGGGCTTTGTTACAGGATGGACAAGGGCATCCCGGCGCCTTTGTAAAAGTATTCGTAGATGCAGGAGTGAATAAAAAGGCCATCATGGTGCCTACCAATTGTATTATTCCCGAAGACAGGAACAACCAGGTGATCATTGTGAGGGAAGGCAAGGCACAACTGGTAAATGTGGCGACAGGGATCCGTGAGGCCAATAATATCGAGATCACCAAGGGGCTAAATCCCGGAGACACTGTAATTGTTACCGGTGTTCTATTTGCCAGGCCCAAGTCTCCTGTTACCATTCGGAGTGTCAGATCGCTGGATAGCGTCACTATAAGCCAAAATCAATAAAATCATCTATGGTCCGGGCCCTTTTCTGAGGGGCCTGTGGCTGTAAACCATATGTTTCTATCATGAACATTTCCGAACTATCCCTCAAGCGACCGGTGCTGGCAACAGTGATGAACCTTATGCTCATCCTGTTTGGTGTAGTGGGGTACAACTTTCTGGCGGTGCGGGATTATCCGGCCATTGACCCACCCATCATTACTGTAAATACGTCTTATACAGGCGCCAACCCTGATCTCATCGAGAGCCAGATAACAGAGCCGTTAGAAAAAAACATTAACGGTATTCCCGGCATCCGGACCATTTCTTCCAACAGTAGCCTGGGCAGCAGTTATATAACAGTGGAATTCAATTTAGGGGTCGACCTGGAAGCTGCGGCCAGTGACGTCCGCGACAAAGTAGGGCAGGCTACCCGTGCGTTACCGCTGGATATCGACGCACCGCCGGTAGTTACCAAGTCCGATGCCAATAGCGACTTCATTTTGATCCTGGCGGTACAAAGCCGTACCAAGAGCCTGATGGAGCTGAGTGATTATGCGGATAATGTATTGCAGCAGCAATTACAGACCATCGACCAGGTGAGTTCGGTGAACGTTTTTGGAGATAAGAGCTATGCCATGCGCATTTGGCTGGATAAGGACAAGATGAATGCCTACGGGATAGCGTTTACTGATATTTCTACGGCGATGCGAAATGAGAATGTAGAGCTGCCGCCGGGGAAGATCTACGGGAACAATACCGAGATGACCATTAAAACGCTGGGCAGGCTGACCACCGAAAAAGATTTCCGGGATGTGATCCTGCGGGAAGATAGTTCGGGCATCATCCGGCTGAGTGACGTGGCGCGGGTAGAACTGGGGCCTCAGAATGAGGAACAAAGCTGGAAGTACAATGGGGTCAATGCTGTCGGGTTGGCCATTGTTCCACAGCCGGGGGCCAATAATATCGCCATCGCCGACGAATTCAACCGCCGGTTGGAGGAGATCAAGAAGGCCAATAAATCCGACCTGGAATTCAGCGTATTGATCGACAATACCAGGATCATCCGTCAGTCACTGGCTGAAGTAAAAGAGACCTTGCTGATCGCATTTGGGCTGGTGGTGCTGGTGATCTTCTTTTTCTTCCGTAACTGGCTCATTGCGTTGCGTCCGTTGATCGATATTCCTATTTCCCTTATCGCTACATTCTTTATCATGTATGTGGCTGGATTTACCATTAATATATTGACCTTATTGGGTATTGTGCTGGCGACGGGATTGGTAGTTGATGACGGTATTGTGGTGACGGAAAACATTTTCCGTAAGCTCGAACAGGGTTTTCCTATTCATAAGGCTGCGCTGGAAGGCAGTAAAGAGATATTTTTCGCCGTTATTTCAACTTCTCTTACCCTGGCAGTGGTATTTATGCCGGTGGTATTCCTACAGGGATTTGTGGGGCGGTTGTTCCGCGAGTTCGGAGTGGTGCTGGCGGCTGCGGTGTTGATCTCTTCTTTTGTGTCGCTGACCATTACGCCGGTGCTGAACGTATATCTGACCACTAAGAGATCGGGACATGGCTGGTTCTATGAAAAGACCGAGCCTTTCTTCACGGGTATGGAGAATGGCTATTTGAAATTGCTTCGGGGGTTTATGAAGATACGTTGGGCAGCCTGGGGGTTGATCGGCGTTTGTGGGGTTATGATCTGGCTGATCCTGGGGAACATGCAGAGCGAGATCGCTCCAATGGAAGACCGGAGCAGCATCAGGTTTTCCGTAACCTTACCCGAAGGGGCCAGTTACAGTTATACATCGGCGGTAACGGATCAGATAGCGAATTACTTATATGATTCTGTACCCGAAAGGGATTTCGTGTTTGCGCGTACGCCGGCCAGCGGCAGCGTCAATACGTCCCAGCCGCGTATCGGGCTCACCCCTCCGCTGGATCGTACCCGGAGCCAGAACCAGATAACCAACGATCTGCAGCGGAAATTGAGCAGGTTCAATGACGCCCGCATATTTGCTATCCAGGAACAGACGATTGCTGTGGGCTCGGGTTCCAAGACCAGTCTGCCGGTACAGTTCGTGCTGGAGAACCAGGACCTGGATAAGATGAAGAAGATAATACCGGCTTTCCTCGAGGCAGCCAGAAAGGACAAGACCTTTTCCAATGTGGACGTCAATCTGAAATTCAACAAGCCGGAGGTGCAGATCAGCGTAGACAGAATGAAGATCAGAGATCTGGGGTTATCGACCAGCGACGTCATCTCGGCGATGCAGGCGGCGTTCAGTGGGGGCAGGCTGGCGTATTTTATTATGAACGGCTATCAGTATTATGTGATCGCACAGGTGGAAAGAAAGGATCGTAATGATCCGATGGATATCAGCAAGGTATATGTCCGTAACAAGAATGGGGATCCTATTCCCCTGGATGCGGTGGTGCATATCGACCAGAACAGCAGCCCTTCGACCCTATATCATTTCAACAGATATAAGGCAGCAACTATATCCGCGTCACTTGCCGAAGGGAAAACCATCGGGGATGGCATTGCCGCGATGAAGGCCATAGGAAATAAACTCTTAGATCCGAGTTTTCAGACGGCGTTGTCCGGGAGTTCACGCGACTATGCCGAAAGCTCTTCGAATATCCTGTTTGCGTTCATCCTGGCTTTGCTGCTGATATATCTCGTGCTGGCGGCACAGTTTGAAAGTTTTATCGATCCCTTCACGATCATGCTGACCGTGCCGCTGGCCCTCGCCGGCGCCCTGTTAAGTCTGTGGCTCTTCCACCAGACCTTAAACATCTTCTCGGAGATCGGGATGATCATGTTGATCGGACTGGTGACAAAGAACGGGATATTGATCGTCGAATTCACCAATCAGAAACGGAATTTGGGGATGAGCAAGATGGAGGCGGTGATAGAGGCGGCTTCGCAGCGGCTGCGGCCTATTTTGATGACCAGCCTGGCGACCTCTCTCGGGGCATTGCCGATCGCACTGAGTCTTGGCGCAGCGGCTACCAGTCGTATTCCGTTGGGGATCGTGGTCGTGGGAGGCATCCTGTTCTCTCTGATATTAACCTTATTCGTCATTCCGGCCGTTTATACCTTTATTTCCAGCAAACATAAAGTGCATGTCACGGAGGTGACTGAATAATATGAAAAAAATATTGATATTTCTGTTGGTCTTTCCCGCAATAGTGATGCAGGCGCAGAACCTGACCAGTGATGAGGCCGTGCGTATTGCATTGAAGAATAGTATGGGAATACAACTGGCAAAAAACTATGTGGACATAGCGACCATTAATAACAGCTATGGGATCGCCGGTGGTCTGCCGGTGGTGGTGGGCAGTGCTTCCGACCAGGAGCAGTCTCCCAGTATCAAACAGGTGTATGCTGATCCGGCCAATAACAAACAAAGTAATAATGCTTTTTCAAATAATTTGTCGGCCCAGGTAAATGGTTCTATGCTGTTATACAATGGGCAGCGGGTAGTGACCACCAAGAAGCGGCTGGAGATGATCGAGACACAGACCAAACAGCAATTAAGCTCGCGGGCGCTGATGCTCGCGAACAATGTGCTGCTGAAATATTATGATGTCGTGCGGCAGCAGAGTTATGCCAAAACCTTGCAGGCATCTATAGACGCGCAGAAACAGCAACTGGCCATCGTGCAGGCGCAGCAAAGCGTGGGATTGGCCAATAATGCTGATCTTTTTCAGTCCCAGGTGGATCTGAACACACAGATACAGAATTTGCAGGCACAGCAACTGATCATCGATCAGGGTAAGACCGATCTGCTGACACTGCTTACTCTTAATCCGGATTCGGCCATCATCATTCAGGATACCATCCTGGTCGACAGGAATATCCAACTGGCTACTATTCTCAGCGCCGTGCAGTCGGCCAACCCGGATATCATAGCTGCGAATGAGCAGATCACTATCAATCAATACATAGAAAAAGAGACTGGCGCTTTGCGTTATCCTTCGCTGGGGGTCAATGCGGGCTACAATTATAGCCGGACCCGTAACTCGGTGGGTTTTTCGCTGCTGAACCTCAATTACGGACCTTATGCAGCGGTGACGCTGAATGTACCTATTTTCAACGGGAATATTTATAAAAAGCAGCAGCAGGTGGCCGGTGTTAATATTAAGAATGCCCAACTGGTGCGGGATACCTTGATGTTGAACTATACCTCGAATGCTGTGAAGAACTGGCAGGCTTATAACAGCAATTTACGGCAGGTAGAGACGGCGAAGGCCAATTATGATCTGTCGGGCAAACTGTTGAATCTGGTGATGCAGAAATTTCAATTGAAGCAGGCTACGATCGTCGATGTGAAGAATGCACAGCAGAGTTTTGAGAATGCGGGTTTTTTGCTGGTAAATGTGAGTTATGCGGCAAAGGCGGCTGAGATCACGTTAAAGCGATATGCGAATCAACTGACGTTCTAATATGCAGTCCGGTCGTGGTGAGAGGGCTATCCGGCTAATCGGGGTTGGTGTTTTCAGAATAGTGTCTGTATGCCGTATTGAATTTTTGTTTCATGGTCAAGCAGCCATTTTTTGCGCCAGAGACCGCCGGCATACCCCACGAGGTCTCTTTTTGACCCAATGACGCGATGGCAAGGGACGACGATGGCGATATTATTCTTTCCGTTGGCGGCTGCTACGGCGCGGATAGCCTTGGTATCGCCCAATCTCCGGGATTGATCCAGGTAGCTGATGGTCTTACCGAAAGGGATAGCGGTGAGTTCATTCCATACTCGTTGTTGAAATTCTGTCCCTTCCTGGTAAACGGCGAAATCGAAGACGCGGCGTTGTCCCTGGAAGTATTGGATCAGTTGTTCGATGCATTGGATGACGATGGGAGTGACTGGGCCTTTGAGGTTGGAGTCATGATAAGCGGAGTCTTCAAGATGGTCGATAAAACTGATCTCGCTGATGTAGCTATCTGTGCCTCCTATCCGAAGAAGCCCGAGCGGGGATTTGTAATACGTTGCCGAAATGTCCAGGGTCGTTGCCATAACAGGGTTTATTGTTTGGAAAGAACTTTCGGGTAGCAGAGGGGCGGAAGGAGGGTGGTCGGCTTAACCTAATTTCCAGCCGTTGGTCACCTTTCGGTCCGGTGTTATTAAAACTACTTCTTTTTTGTCAGTATACACACCCAGAACGAGGCATTCGCTGAAAAAATTACCGATCTGTTTGGGGGGAAAATTGACCACGGCCATTACCTGTTTGCCGATAAGTTCCTGCTTTTCATAGAAGTCGGTAATTTGTGCCGAGGATCTTCTGATGCCCAGATCACCGAAATCAATGGTCAATTGCCAGGCTGGCTTTTTTGCTTTTGGAAAATCACTAACTTCAAGAATTGTTCCGACCCGGATATCAATCTTCTCAAAATCCTGCCATTCGATGGTTGGCATAGTTATAGTGTTTTAACGTAAACTAAATATACAAATTTTATGAAACGTACAGCAACAGCCGTATGGAACGGTAATGGAAAAGACGGTAATGGCAATTTAACGACTCAAAGCACGACGCTGAACAAGGCACAGTATTCTTACAAAACCAGGTTTGAAGAAGGTGTCGGTACCAATCCGGAAGAGCTGATCGCGGCTGCACATGCGGGATGTTATACGATGGCACTGGCTTTTGCGCTGCAGGGAGCTGGTATCACGCCAGAATCGCTGGAGACCACTTCTACGATAACCCTGGATGTAAGCGGCGGTGCACCAACGATCACGAGTTCGCACCTGGTGCTGAAAGCGAAGATCCCGGGCATCGACAATGCGAAGTTCCTGGAATTAGCAAAAGGGGCTGAGCAGGGCTGTCCTGTGAGCAGGGTGCTCAAAGCCGAGATCAGCCTGGATGCGACGCTGTTGTAGGAAAGGAAATTGCAGTGTCTGGCATTATGTGTTGCCCGGGAATGCGGTGCAGGAGTTATGCTGCTAAAAAAAGCCGGCTCGAAATTTTAGCCGTCGAGCCGGCTGGAACCGGACGGAGTCCGGTTCGCATGCGAGGCTAAAGCCGAGCATGCAGACATTAGCGATATTGCGGCAAAAAAATATTTTCCCTTATATTTTTTTGCCGCAATTTTTTTTATTATAAGACTGCCGTAAATTACTCCCGCAAACTTTCGACTGTTTCACCTAGCAACAAACACATTATGAGTCCCAAAAAACAATCTGATCGGAAGGGTCAGCAAGTCTTACCTACCTCCCGCCGTGAATTTTTGCGTAACACGACGATGGCTGCCACCGGAGTTTTTATTGTTCCCCGTCACGTGTTGGGAAGAGGATTTTTGGCTCCAAGCGACCGACTGACGATTGCTGCTATCGGCGCCGGAGGCAAGGGCGCTGATGACCTGAAACATTTTTATGGCAGTGGCAAAGTAGATGTCGCCTATCTGTGTGATGTCGACGACCGCCAGGCTGTAAGATCTATTCAGGCTTATCCCAAAGCCAAATATTACAAAGACTTCCGGGAAATGCTGGACAAGGAGCATAAACATTTTGATGCGGTGTCCGTATCCACGCCGGATAATATCCATGCTGTTGCAGCGATGGCAGCTATGCAGCTGAACAAGCACGTCTATGTGCAGAAGCCGATGACACACGATATCTACGAAGCAAGGATGTTAACGGAAGCGGCCAAGCGCTATAAGGTTGTTGCCCAGATGGGTAACCAGGGCTCATCGGGGGATGGGGTACGGAGTATGCAGGAATGGTATAATGCGGGATTGATAGGGGATGCTACTGCTATACATATATGGACCAACCGACCTGTATGGCCCCAGGGCGGCGCCAAGCCGATTACGAGGGATGACATTCCCAAAGAGCTCGATTGGGATCTGTGGCAGGGACCGGCAGCGGCAGATAATTATCACAAAGAATTTCTGCCCTTCAACTGGCGGGGATGGTGGGCTTATGGTACGGGCGCATTAGGGGATATGGGATGTCATCTCATCGACCCTCCCTTCAAGACAGTGGGGCTGGGATATCCTTCCGAGGTGGAGTGCAGCATTGCCAGCACATACGAACAAATGTGGAATGCAGCTTATCACCCCGAAAGCTGCCCGGTATCTTCCTATGTCAAAATGAAATTTCCGGGTAAGGCTGGTAAGCCGGATGTCGAACTGCATTGGATGGATGGGGGTATCCGGCCTACGCGTCCTGATGAGCTGGGCGCCGACGAACCCATGGGAGACAATGACGGCGGTGCGATCATCACCGGCACCAAGGGAAAGATCATGTGTGGCTGTTATGGCGGGAGGCCGACCTTGTTGCCGACGTCAAAAATGCAGGGATTGAATGTTCCTCAAACGCTGGCACGGGTGCCCGAAGGACACTATGTACAGTGGGTAAATGCCTGTATTGCCGGTTACGGTAAAATGCCGCTGAGCTCACCTTTTGAATATGCCGGACCGCTGACAGAGACGATCCTCATGGGCAACCTGGCGTTGCGCAGCTATATGCTTAAAGATGCTACCGGTAAATTCCCCGGCAGAAAGAAGCTGCTTTGGGATGCGGTGAATATGAAGATCACGAATTTCGATGAGGCCAATCAGTTTGTGAAGCGCGAGTACCGGCAGGGATGGAAGCTGGGCGTATAATCTTTCAAAGGCCACCTGGCGGTGGCCTTTTTTTTCGATGTCGTTAAGCGTTAGTTAATTACTAGTTAATGATTGGTTAACGATCGGTTAACAATTGGTTAACATGGGCGGTCTAGTTTTGGCGCCATGAACCAAGGCAAATCCCTCGTACTACTAACTGTTGCTCTATTTATTGTATCCTTCGCACAGGCGCAAAGCGCCCGGATCACCGGAAAAATATGGAATGCTGAAGCCAATGCGCCTTTGGCGGGTGCTTCTGTGGTGTTAATGGAAAAAGATGGAGCCGATGCTGCCCGGAAAGGGGTGAGCTCGGATGTCGAAGGCCGGTTTTTTCTGGCAGCTATGAAAGGGCATACCTATACCCTGACCATTTCCAGTGTCGGGTTTGTGACCCGGAAAATGGAAAACATTGTGGTCGGGGATGAGCCGGTATCGGTGGATATAATATTGGAAAGCAGCCGTAAGAGCCTGGAGCAGGTGGTGGTCACTACGAATATCCGCCGGAGTTCGGTGGCCTCATTATATGCTATACAAAAGAACAGCTCGGCCATCTCGGATGGCATCTCCGCAGAGATCATCGGACGCAGTCCGGATAAGAACACCGGGGATGTGCTGAAGAGGGTTAGCGGGGCTTCCATACAGGACAATAAGTTTGTGGTCATCAGGGGCATGAACGAGCGCTACAATGTGGCGATGCTGAACAATACGATCCTGCCCAGCACGGAAGCCGATAAAAAAGCTTTTGCCTTTGATATTATCCCGTCCTCGCTGGTAGATAACCTGGTGATCTATAAAGCGGCTACTCCCGACCTGCCGGGTGATTTTTCGGGTGGATTGGTAAAAGTGCAGACCAAAGATTATCCGGCGCGTCCTATCAGCGAGTTGTCGGTGTCCATTGGATACAATACCAAGACTACCGGCAAGAATTTTTATAAAGGGGCTCCTGACGGAAGGTTGGATGGGTTGGGTTTCCTGGACGATTCCCGGTGGATACCCGCGCCGTATTATCGTCAGCGCGGAGCGGATTTTATCAACAATTCCGATACGTATAAAAAGGACGTCGCCAAGCTTTTCCCCAATACCTTTGGCTATTCCGTAGCGCGTCAAAGCCTGCCCAATCTTGGTATCTCCTATACAGGAGGTAATACAAAGCTGTACAACAATGGTAATAAGCTGGGTTATATTTTCAGCGTAGGATATAGTAAGAGCCGGGCTGTGTCGGAACGGCTCCGGGATGAATACGATGTTAATCGCGTCTTTCTTTATAAGTATAACACCACTAACTATGATGACAAGAACAGCCTGTCTGCGCTGCTTAGCCTGACATGGTCATACAAACACAGCAAGATATCCTGGAAGAATCTTTATTATAACGAGTTTGTGAAGACAGAGGGTTTGCGCGATGGATACAGTGAAGTCAATCAGCCTTCTTTCTTTTATTATAAGAGCCTCAACAACGAGGTTAATCAGCATGGGCTGGCTAATTCCGTGGTGGAGGGGCAGCATCAACTGGGCAGCGGATGGAGGGTGGACTGGAATGGCGGCATCAGCTATACCTATAAGAATCAGCCAGACCAAAAGATATTATCCTTCCGTTCGGCCGATAATACCAATGACGACTATCATATTACCTTCAGCAATGAGAATTCTCCTGCCATACGCACAGCAGGACGTGTTTATTCCTTTCTCAGGGAGACCATTTATAATGGCGGTATTAATGTAGGACATACGTTCAACTGGTGGGGACAAACGCAGAAGTGGCAGTTAGGAACCATGAACTACTATCGTGACCGGAACGTAGAGGTAAGCGCACTGGGATATGCTTCCCTGAGTTTTAGCGGTACGGACGTTTACATGACAAGGGACAAGGTGAGCTTTGGATCTATATTTGATCCGGCCAATATCGACAGGTTCAATCTGACGGTGGCCAACATCGGCAACAATTCGACCGACTATACGGCCAATGCCTTATTGAATGCCGGCTTTATGTCGTTGGACAACAAATTTTCCGACCGGCTGAAGATGATCTGGGGTGTACGTGTGGAACGGTATCACCAGCAATTGACGGCCAAAAATAAGGCGAAGGTCGACAGAGACAATACAGACGTGTTGCCTTCTTTGCTGATGACCTATAGTCTGAATAATAAGACCAATCTCCGGCTTTCGGGAAGTCGTTCGGTAAACCGGCCGGAATTCAGGGAGCTGGCGGCTTATTCGGTATACGACTATGATAATTACTGGTCTGTGGTAGGTGTACCCAGTCTCAAACGCGCGCAGAACACCAATGCCGACCTTCGGTATGAATACTTTCCCAATGCGGGCGAGATCCTTTCTGCCAGTGTTTTCTATAAATATTTTAAGGATCCCATCGAGCAGACCAATGAAGGCAACGACAACCTTTCCTTTGCCAACGCCGATAATGCTTATGTATATGGCGCCGAGGTGGAAGTCAGGAAGAAGCTGGATTTTTCAGACAATAGTTTCCTGAGAAACCTGACATTCTATACGAATGCGGCTTATATGAAGGGCGGTGTGAAGTTCAGCGGGCGTACCGTGAACAGTCCGATGCAGGGACAGTCCCCTTACCTCGTCAATGCTGGCCTGACCTATTTGTCGGACAACGGCGACTGGTCGGCGAATGTATTGTACAACAGGATAGGGCCCCGTCTGCTTTTCCGTGGTAAGAACGCCAATGCCCTGAGCATCTTTGAAAACCCGCGGGATGTGCTGGATGTGCAGATAAGCAAGAAGCTGTTCGGTGGTAAAATGGAACTGAAACTAACGGTAAGTGATATTCTTGCCCAGGCTTTCCGCCGGTATTATAAGATCGATGCAGATGATACGCATATAGGATATAATCCTGATAAGGACGTGATCATAACTTCTTTTAAATATGGTACTACCGCTACCTTAGGTATACGGATGAATTTAGGTAAATAAAACGAAAACACCTTTTATGAAGAGAGTCTTAATGATTATGCTGGGCACGGCCCTGTTGGGCGTAGCCTGTAAAAAAAGCGATGACCAGCCCAATCCCGGTAATGGCGGCGCTAGCGGTCCGGATGCTTCGGGAACCTACCCGATACGCGGAGTGATCTCGACCGATCAGCACTGGACAAAAGATAAAACTTACCGTCTTCGCGGGTATGTGTATGTGACGAATGGAGCCACCATCACGATCGATCCGGGAACGAAGATCGTTTCCAACAGGGATTCAGCCGGTGTACTGGTGATCTACCGAACGGCTAAGATCAATGCGGCGGGTACGGCTGCGGAACCGGTGGTTTTCACCTCCAATGAAACAGACAAGAAGCCTGGTGATCTTGGCGGTGTAATTATCGCAGGGCTGGCCAAAGGCAATACCAATCATGGTGTCATCGAGGGTGGTGTAGATCCAGCGTACAGTGTATTTGGCGGCACCAATGACGCGGATAATTCCGGTGTCCTGAAATATGTACGGATAGAATATGCGGGTAAGGCTGTCAATCCCGGTGATGAAGTTAACGGTCTGTCGTTGTATGGCGTTGGTTCTGGTACTTCCATCGATTATATACAGGTGGTAAGAGGGCTGGATGACGCGTTTGAATTTTTTGGCGGCACGGTCAGCGCCAAACACCTCATCGCCTACAATTGCGCCGATGATGATTATGACATGGACGATGGATTCAGCGGTAATATCCAGTTCGCTATCTCTATAAAGGATCCTGGTTTCACGGATGACAAACTGCAGTCGGGCGATCTCTCCAATAATTTTGAAGTGGACAATGTGAATCCTTCCAATGGTTTGCTGTACAGCAAAACGCCTATAACCTATCCGGTACTTTCGAACTTCACGGCTATTGGTCCTAACAATGCTACCGGTACGAAGGCTGACTATGGGTATGGTATGCGTTGGAGAAGAGGGTGCAAATTCATCCTGGCGAACTCCATTGTAATGGGTGGGCAGAAAGCGGGGCTTGATGTAGAGCAGGATTCGACGGCTTCTTATTATCTCTCGGGAACATCCAAATTTTATAACAGCTTCCTGCATGCGGTGAACAACCCTTTCCAGGTGGGAAGTCTGACGGTATATGCTTCGGCCCTGGATGCTGCGGCGTTGCAGACCATCACGACCGGCGCGAATGGCAGCACGCTTTTCACTAATGCGAGTGATATCAAGCTGACGGATCCTTTCAACAATGCTGCTCCAAATCTGAAGCCGGCAGCGGGTTCTCCGGCACTGACAACGGCAGCAAAGTTCGATCTGGCAAAGCTGAATGTGGCTTTCTTCGATAAGGTGAGTTATATCGGGGCGTTGGATGGGACGACGGATTGGACGGCGCAGTGGACGGTGTGGGGGAAATAGGGGGGCAGGGGACCTGCATGGAGGCGGCCGCGTGGCCGCGTGAGTAAATCAAGTTTTGTCTTGGTTCGACAAATAAGCTGAAGGTCGTCCCGACGGGGGCGGCCTTTTGGCGCTGGTGCCGCAGGCACCATCATTGGCCCCGCTAGATAACCGAGTGGAGCGAAGGTTACGAGCGAGAAGGGGCAAGGGACACCGCCCCGACGAAGCTCCAGGCATCGGTACAGTACAGCCATCCACTGCCAGTAAACCAACTATAAACTATGGAAATTAATCACCAATAAGCCTGGCCAGATCCATCAGCTCTTTCTGCTTGTAAGCATTGCGTTCGTCATCGAAACATTTGCTGAATTCTTCGAGTGCGGTCTGAATGATGCGATTGTGGGAAAGCGGTTTGAAGTAGGAGGCGACGGGGGGAACAGATACCCGTTTGAAATAACTTTCGACGTCTTTGTGGGAGAAGACCTGCCCGCTCATGGGGTCGATGAAAAACTCAATGCGTTGTTGTGGGCTGAGTTTTTCGGGGTTTTCATCGTAATAGGGTTTGATATAAGCCAGAACGAATTGTCGCGGGATATTGATCGCTTTGACGGGGATATCGAGCAATTCGCTCAACAACAGGTATAGGATGCCATTGGTGATGGCGTTGCCCTTTTTCGTTTCGACGAGTTTGTTAATGAGGAACTCTTCCGGGTGCTGGTAGGCCACTTCAGAGCCTTTTAAGCCATAATAATTATAGAGAATGCTGGTTAACACGTTCACCTGTTCCAGCGGTGTGAGATAACTGTTCAACTCGAGCCAGATGTTGCGACGGAGCTTTTCGATCTCCTGCAGGACGGGGGTGCTTGCCAGTTCGGGATATTGAAATTTGGCCACCAGCAGGGAGGCGGTAAGGAGGTCCTGATAGCTACTGCTTTTCCAGTTGGTGAAGTCTTCGGTGAGGTCCTGGTAATGCAATTTATGGATCAGCAATTCGATCCTTTCCTGGACATCATTGCTGATGGTATTCTCCCAGAGATTTTCCAGGTTGGGAATAATGCTTTCCAGCACATTGGGATCCTAAGCTTAGAATTCCACGTGGACAAGTTGTCGCG
>JADMIO011602848.1_pt1 | contig 68685 bp, 67 predicted proteins | sample 8958161 | NCBI WGS metagenome assembly JADMIO01 (sample SAMN16585339, study PRJNA669376) | soil metagenome | isolation source: Crop rotation soil | place: USA: Cullars Rotation, Alabama | collected 2011 | reverse complement strand
GCATTGGCGCGGATTTCCGGCTTATGCGAGCGGTCCTGTAACAGTTCGATCAAGATCGGAACCGCGGGTGCGGCTGCCGCCTTGTAGGTGCTGAGAGCTCGGGCGCAGACCACCGCGTGGTTCGACTTCAGCATATCCGTGAGCAGCGGCACGGCAGCCTGTGCGGGCACGCCGACTTTGGGTAAGCCCGCCGCACAGACAGCCTGGACGTGAGGATCCGCATCATGCAATGAGGCGATCATTGCCGGCCCCGAATCGACGGCGTCTGGACCCAGCTTCGCCAGAGTTTCCGCAGCCGTACAGCGCACAGTTGCATCCACCGATTTATTCGACAGGATCCCCGACAATACGGGAACGGCGGCCTTTCCACCTTGCTGCAATTGAGACAACGCGGCAGCCTGTTGAGTTGGTCCGGATTGCAAGGAATTGACCCAAAACCCTGTTGGACGTGACTGAAAGAACGCTTCGCCCTTGATGGTCCCGAGAATGACCTGAGTGGGCTCGAACAGAATCACCAGTACGGCAGCCACAATGAGGATTAAGCCGCCGATCCAAACTCCCGTGCGTGGCGAACCGGGTTTCGTGTCTGCTTGGTCCAAGAGATCTTCTCCCAATGCCGTGATGCTTCTTTTATTTGGACGATCCCCATAAGAGGCTGCACGTCTTTTGTACACAGTTTCGCAACTGTTGTCACTCCCCGAATTCGTCGAAAAAAGACCCGAGTATCCTGATTCTTGAGATTCCGGTCCGAAATATGCTGTGTAAGTGCGAGGAATACATCAGGGCCCAAAGTTACCAGAATCACTGCAGTTCAAGAGTAACACCCGAGAATGGAGTTGATGTCATGTGGAATCTGATCTCATCATGGGTCGCGGCCCGTCCGGCTCGCAAGCGGAAACTGGCTGCACGAGCAATCATCATTGAAGATCTCGAACTACGGCAACTGCTGTCGGCCACGACGGGGATCGAGTCAGGTGCTATTGCTGAGATCCAGACTCTGCATCATGGCAAAGCCGTTCCGCGAATCGATGGCGTGGCGGGCGAATACACGTTTTCGGGCGAGCCGGGGACACTCACAATTACCCAGCAAGGTTTGGGTATTCACGGGGTGATCACTGAGGATCACAATCCAAGCGGAGACTTCGACGCCCAATTCCATAGCTCGCGCGCCAAGCTGGCGAAGGGGACGGGCACGTTCTTTTTCTCCGACGATCAATCGACCTCGAATGTGAAGGTGAAGATCAAGTTCTTCCCCGATGGGCAGGGGGGCTTTAACTTCAGCTATCATTATAAGACGATTCGGTAATCAGCCGATAAACGCCGCGGGGACAAAACCGGGTCTTCGCGAGTACGCTCCAGAGCCGGCCTTCTCGTTTGAGCGAAGACCGTGGGCAAGCGCCAAATGGCACTCACTTTGTCGTGCGATTCGTGAGCGGCACGGCGCTAGCCGCCGGTTTTTCAGGAAAAACAGTGACTCAAAACCGGGGGCTAGCGCCCTTCCGCTCAAAGTGAGTGCCATTGGGCTAGCGCCCAGCGGCTGATTCCCCTGTTTCGGGATGCGTATCGGTCTGCGGAAGATTCGCAGGTTCGACGTCTTCCGGCTTCATCTCTGCTCGGCGTTCTGGTGGAATGAGTCGATCCAGAATTCCGTTTACGAATTGGGCCGACTGGGCGGAACCGAACAGCTTCGCCAATTCCAGGGCCTCGTCGATCACGACGCGTGGCGGAGTATTGCTGAAGAGCAGTTCGTAGGCTCCCATACGCAGCGCGTTGCGGTCGGTCGGCGCCATGCGTTTCAGCGACCAGTTCTGCGCGATCGCTTCGATCCTGGCATCCAGTTCCTGACGATGTTCCATCACACCGATGAAGAGATGCCAAGAGAACTCGTGCAGGTCTGCATCCGGAACTCGCTCCTGGATCTGAGTCCGAACGGCGTGATAGTCCATGTCAGGATTGAGATCCTGCTGATACAGCATTTGCAATGTGGCTTCGCGAGCCTGTCTACGACGCGTCATGAATACTCTTCAAAAGTTGCACCATTTCAATGGCCGCCAGGGCGGCTTCGTGCCCCTTGTTGCCGGCCTTGCCCCCCGCGCGATCCATCGCCTGCTCCATCGTCTGGCAGGTTAATACGCCAAATGTGACCGGCAGATTGTATTCCTGATTCAGCCGCATGATTCCGGCCGCGACCTGATGATTGATGTATTCGTGATGACTGGTCTGTCCCTGAATGACAGCCCCCAGGCAAATCACAGCGGCGTACTTCTTGGTCTTCACCAAGGCCTCGGCGGCCATTGGGATTTCGAATGATCCAGGAACCCAGGCGACGGTGATTCGCTCCTCGTTCGCGCCATGACGACGAAGAGTGTCCAGCGCGCCTTCCAGCAGGCGATTCGTGATCAGATCATTAAAGCGCCCGACGACAATCGCATAAGCTTCAGTTCCGGCAATCAGGCGGCCCGAGAGTACTTGAGGCATGGGAAAGTAGTTGTCCGTTGTCTGTTGTCAGCTTGGGGACGGACTTCGGGATCCGTCCGATAGCTGGACATCGAAAACCAATATTAGGTTCTTAGGATTTAGGTTCTTAGGATTTTCTCACTACGTCAGATTCATCGTCTGCAGGAATTCTTCATTCGTTTTTGTTCGTCGCATGCGATTGACGAGTAGTTCCATCGCTTCCACCGGATTCATGTCGTGCAGCACGCGCCGCAGAATCCAGACTCGGCGGAGCTCTTCCTCGCCCATCAACAATTCTTCACGCCGCGTACCCGAACGATTCACATCGACAGCGGGCCAGATGCGTTTCTCGACCATGCGGCGATCGAGATGCAGTTCCGTGTTACCCGTTCCCTTAAACTCTTCAAAGATCACTTCGTCCATCTTACTGCCGGTATCGACCAGTGCCGTGGCAACGATGGTCAAGCTGCCACCCTCTTCCACATTTCTGGCGGCACCGAAGAATCGCTTGGGATGTTGCAAGGCATTGGCATCCACACCACCGGTCAGGATCTTGCCTGAGTGCGGTACTTCGGTGTTCCAGGCACGAGCCAACCGCGTAATGGAATCGAGGAAGATCACCACGTCGTGGCCATATTCGACCATGCGTTTGGCCTTCTCGATGACCATTTCCGAAACCTGGATGTGACGGCTGGAAGGTTCGTCGAACGTACTGCTGATGACTTCGCAGTTCGGTCCCTTAACCTGCCGTTCCATTTCGGTCACTTCTTCCGGACGCTCGTCGATCAACAGCATGATCACATAGGCTTCCGGATGATTTCGGATCACCGCCTTGGCCAGTTGCTGCAGCAGGATCGTCTTACCAGCACGGGGCGGGGAAACGATCAGTCCGCGCTGTCCCATGCCAATCGGTGCCACCAGGTCGACGATCCGCGTGCTGAGTTGATCGGGTTCCGCGGACAAGCGCAACCGTCGTTCGGGATGCAACGGGGTCAGATCGTCGAAGAAGACCTTTTCGGTCAGGATGTTGGGATCCTGTCCGCTGATGGCCTCGACTCGCAGCAGGGCAAAATACCGTTCGTTTTCCTTGGGTGGACGAATTTGTCCGGCAACCGTCGCCCCTGTCCGCAAACCGAAACGGCGGATCTGGCTGGGAGAGACATAGATATCGTCGGGGCAAGGCAGGTAGTGGTAATCCGGACTGCGCAGGAAACCGAATCCATCCGGCAGGATCTCGAGCGTTCCTTCACCAAACATTAATCCATTAAGCTTGGTTCGCTCTTTCAGGATCTTGAAGATCAAGTCCTGCTTTTTGAGACCGGTGTAGTCGCTGAGTTGTTCCAGGCGGGCTTGGGCGAGCAACTGCTGCATCGTCATCCGCTGCAGCTCGGCGATGTGGATTTCGCCCTTTTTGATTTCTTCATATCGCTCGTCCGTGGAGAGATCTCCACGGGCCGCATATTCCTCGGCGTCTTCGTCGTCGGTATCTGGGTAGGGTGGAACCGCAGGCTGATCGGTATCCAAGGTCGGACCGAAGTCGTCCTGTTCATCCTCGGCGGTTTCGACCGCCGGCGCTTGCGGTTGTTCCGTATCGGAACGACCCGCTCGGGCACGGCTCAGCTTGTTGCCGAGCGGCGAGTTCTCGCCAGTACGGATGGGAGTGGAAAATGACGGGGAGTCACTGCTACGTTTCACGATGATCACTCTTTAACAATGGAACTCAGAATGCCCTGGGGCAACCAGAGGTGTCAGGTCTATATGTGAACTGTCGTTGATAGGTGAAATTGGGATCTCAACAGAAAGACGGCAGAACATGAGTCGGGAATTTGCAGTAAATGATCCGGTTGCGGAGTGGGTCGTCGGCAGGGCAGCATCAATCATCACTGATCTCTCAATGGAGAGTTCGAAGACCGATCGAATTTCACATGCGTTACGATGTCTGTGTGCAGAAAAACTTGGGCCAAAATTTGTGAAAATTGCAGGAATTCAAGCGAATTCACGCCAAGATCAATCTGCGTTTGTCATTAGGACAGGAGCTAATATCTGGAATCTGCTTGAAGGGTGTCTCAAGAGCAAGTTGTCGTTAATCAAGCTAAGTAGTCACGCAGAAAAATCTGGGCGGCAAATCACTGGACCTTCAGGGATTTTGGCACCTTTGGACCCAAGATTTTCTGAATAACTACATAGTGGCGATTTGCAGGTCAAAGCGGAAAGCTGCCAAGTTGACTGGTAACTTCTGCCTCGGGAATGATTCGTGGGAGGGGACTTTTTCAAACGCTGACCAAACGATTGGGGGCCGCTTCTCGAAAACAGGATGTTTTCGTGACCTCAATCGGTTTTGTCAGGGACGTCCATCCATGATTTGATTCCACACTTGCAAACACTTTTCGGCCACTTCATCCTCGGGACCGACGTTTCTAATGGTGTAATCTGCTGCTGCCTGTTTTTCCGCGATGGACATCTGGCTGGCTTCCCGGGCTTGAAACTCGGATAAGCTCCAACCCCGCGTCGCGTGGACTCGTTGCCATCGAATCTCGGAGGGAACATCGATCATCACCACTGCGTTGCAAAACTTGCGCCAACCAACTTCCAATAAGATCGCGGCATCCAGGATAATCGCGTCAGCGTGACCTGCGGCCTGAGCTTCAGAAATCTGGCGTTGGAGTTCAGCAGTTAAGGGGGGATGTACGATGGCTTCGAGATCGGCCTTGGCCCGAACCTGTTCCGGAGTGGTTCCGAACACCAATTGGCCCAAGACACGTCGGTTGATGTTGCCGTCTGCCGCAATCACACTGGCTCCGAAACGATCACGAATCCGGGCGCGGATCTCGGGACGCAGGAGTAGTGCGTGGCCCACGGCATCACCATTCACGATAACGAGATTTTTCCGCTTGGCAAGAGTCTGTGTGAAAAAACTTTTGCCAGAGCCAATTCCGCCCACGACGCCAATGACCGGAATGTGTTCTGAGGAAGGCATGCCAAACGGCTATCTGAACAAAGAAGTGGAGGCGAATGGCAACGGGTTACAGCACTATTGCCTGGCACTGACGCACGCCAATCGGGCAGGGTTCATTCACCGTTCGTTAGCCTTTCCAGGCTGACCCGAGCGCACTGCAAACCACTTCGATATTCGGCTTAATTCGTGTCCTGGGATCACCTGTCTACGCGAAAGACACATCCACGAATGGATTCTAATAGTCCAACCGGGTCAGTCTGCGCTCGTGTCAGGCTAGAAAGCCTAACCTACGGTACGTTAGCCTTTCCAGACTCATAAACACGGAAACCGGCAAATTATCAACATTTGTCGAAAAACTCCAGATGCACCTCGCAAACTCCGTCGCTAGCTTTCAGTTCGAAGGTTCTCGATTCTCTGGAATGATCCGCCCGTCTTCAACCCGATGACGAACATGACGAGTGCCACTGCCCCCAGGAAGAACACCGTGTCACCCGGCACGCGCAACCAGCGGAGCCATTGCATGACATCGGTCTGCAGGAACTCAGGGAAATCATGAAGCCGAACAACCCGGCCCCGATCATGTTCCAGAAGGCAACGGAGACGAAGAAGTAGATGGGCCATTTGTATTGCTTTGCCCAGGGGGTGATTCGGGACCGCCGCAGGTCTTCCATCGCGTCGAAGCCCACTAGCGTGAGCGGCACGACTTCTAGGGCGCTGAAGACTGATCCCCACGCCAAGGCGACCGTGGGAGTGCCGGAGAAGTACAGGTGATGGCACGTCCCAATGATACCACCCGACAAGAAAATCGTTGCTGACATCAGGGCCGAGGCCGCGGCAATTCCGGGACGGATCAGGCCGAGCCGCAGGAAGAAAAAGGCGATGACGGTTGTGGCAAAGACCTCGAAGAAGCCTTCGACCCAGAGATGCACGACCCACCAACACCAATACTCGACCATCGACAAGTGCGAGTGCTTCCCCCACGTCAGGCCCGCCCCGCAGAAGAGAGCAATGGCAGCGCTCGCGACGGCGAGCAGCGTCACCAGTTGTCGCTGCAAAAGGAACGGAGCCTATCCGCAGATCGGTGAATGCTAATGCCGTTGGGTGGTTCGGCGACTAACTCTGGAGTGGCAATGAAGACGCACCCCACACCCCGTGGGCCCTTTGGCTCACTCCGTGCGAAGCCGCACACCTGTGATCGCAGCATTGAATAGCGTCGCATGACTTAAGGAAGATCCTCTCGACGTGCGCCCCATCGAATCTCGCCGGAAATCAGACTTGCTGCTGCGTGGTACGCTAAATGCTCTTCAGGATTGTGAACACCTCGTCGCCAGGTTCCTTCAAAAAGGAATTGAAGGGAGGTACGAGGCAGTCAGCTTCAATTCATGGAGGAAATAGAACATGTCGAACCACAGAACTGTCGGATGCCTGTCCCTAGTCGTCACCGGCTTTAGCCTGTTGGCCGTCGCGAATGCGAATCCGAAATTACCTATGTCGCTCTTGCCCAAGCCCCCCGCTGGATATTTGCTGGTCGATGAGGAAATGTGGAGCGAGTTGATGGATGAAGCGGGACGCCATCTGGATCGTGCTCGTGAGTCATTTCTTCACGGCCATTCCAGGACGGCAGCGCTGGAGCTTCGCAAGGCGGCCATCATGATGAAGATCGATGCCGCTCATGGCCAGGATGAAGTTGATCATCGGCTGATCAAGGCAGCACATGAGCTAGACGAGACGGTCGAGAGTTTGCGGAGCGGACTGAGCATCGACACAATCGAAGACATCGATGCCATGTCATCGCGAGCATTCGCAGTGTTGGCTCAACACGACCAGGCCAAGGCGGCAATGGCCTGGAGTCAACATCATCAATACCGCTCGGGGCACTACTTGCGTGCCGCCGCCGACAATCTCGAACGAGCCGCAATTCGCGGGCGCGTTGAATTGTCTACCGTTGCCACTCAGGCCATCCGAAATGCCCGAACCCTGTCTGGAAAACTCGTCGAAGGAACCGGTTCCGCGGTTGACGAAGTGGGGAAGGGGATCGATGCCCTCGGCCATCAGATCGAGAAATTCGGACAATCGATATTGCATCCGCATTTTGCAAAACCTTGAGTGATTAAACAAAGCACGACATTTGCCATCGTAGGCATTGGGCAAAGCTGTGACTCGCGAGCGACCAATCTCAACGCAACAGAAACCAATTAGAAAAGCGGATGTGACATGATTCATGAAGTGCAAGGCGACATCCTGTTAACCAAGGCCCAGGCGGTCGCTCACGGAATTGGGCCGAATGAGGATTTCGAACAGGGTCTGGCGCGAGCCCTGCGTGAGAAGTGGCCGGCTCTCGCCAAAGACTATCGACACTATGCCCACCAGGTTCATCCGAAGCCGGGCGAGATCTGGATGTGGGGTGGAGTTGGCGGTGTTCGCATCTACAACCTGCTCACTCAGGAAGGTTCATTTGAGCATGGTTCAAAGTCCCGGCGAGCAACCGTCGCCAACGTTAATCACAGCATGCGCCGGTTGCGACACGATCTCCAAGATGAGAATGTTCGCAGTCTCGCGTTACCGCGCCTGGCGACAGGCGTAGGGGGACTCGATTGGAGTGAGGTCCGTCCTCTGATTGAGACCCATCTGGGCGACATGAGCATCCCGGTGTTCGTCTACACAAAATATGCAGCTGGAGTGCAGGCGGAGGAACCGGGCGCCTAAAGCGAGTCTGAAGCCTGCCCGAGCTACCTTAGCCAAGTTCGGAAGAGGGTGGACCGGGGGCCGCGATGCATATGGCCATCTCGCTCTGCGAGATGCGGCAAGGTCGTAGATAGATACTTGGACCGCACGCACATGTTCTCCTCACTCGAAAAACATCTCGCATCCTGGCCGCAAGCGCCGCAACCCTGGCGCCGCTCACTGATGATCTTGGCCGTTATCTTCGCGACCGAGTATGCACTGATGTTTGCGTTGCTGTGGGTGCTTCCGGCAAATGCATCCCGATTTCTGGAGGCGGCCATCGACGCCGCGCTATTGACGATCGTGGTATCGCCCATGCTGTGGTGGACCATGGTGCGGCCGCTGCAGCAGGCTGCCAAACTTCGCGATCACTTTCTCGCCGACTTGTTCTCCACGATTGAAGATGAGAGACGCCGGATTGCCTACGAACTCCACGACGGCGTGGGGCAGACGTTAACTATGCTGATCTGTGGCCTACGTTCCTTAAATAAGGTGATCGTTCCCGCTGATCTGGAATCTCGGGAACGCGACCTGCAACAACTCGCCCAGCGGGCTCTCACCGACATCAAACAATTGGCGAGAGGCCTGCGTCCAAGTCTGTTAGATGACCTGGGTCTCGCAGCGGCAATCGAACGCGTCGCCGCTGAGCTTGAGGAGTATTCTCACTTACAAGTTTCCGTCGACGTGCGAGAACTTGCCGGACGCCGTCTGCCGGAGAGAATCGAGACGGCGCTATTCCGCATTTTCCAGGAAGCCGTCTCCAACATCGTTCGACACTCGGGGGCAAGCAGGGCCGGAGTGGAGCTAGTCCGCGAAGGACAGTCAGTAACTCTCCGCATCTCCGATAACGGTTGCGGGATCAAAGAGGAATCTCCAGGGCACACGACCGGCATCGTCGGACACCTGGGCCTGATCGGAATGCAGGAACGGACTTATTTGTTGGGAGGCACATTCGCAATCGATTCCAACGTGGCCGGTACCACAATCACGGTCACGATCCCTGTGCGAGCCTAAAGTCATGAGTAAGATACGAGTCATGCTGGTTGACGATCACAACGTTCTGCGGACTGGGCTAAAGCTCTTGATTAATGCTCAACCCGATATGGAAGTGGTCGCCGAGTCCGACAATGCAGGTGACGTCACCACTCTCGCGACTGGCTCTGAACCAGACGTGATGCTGCTTGATCTCACGCTTCCCGGTGGTCCAAGCATCCCATTGATTGAGAAACTGTCGGCTCTCGCCAACCCACCCCACGTTTTGGTCCTCACGATGCACGATGACCCTGCCTATGTGAGAGCGGCACTGGGGGCCGGAGCCAAGGGGTTCATCGTCAAGACTATCGGTGAAGCCGAACTCTTGCAGGCGATTCGCGCGGTACGCAGTGGCCGACTCGTCGTGGATCTCGACGACGAAGCACAAACCGCGAAGGTGTTCCAGTCACTCAATCCACGACGTGACGGGAACAGCTGGATTGCCGCCGAGAAGCTAAGTGCCCGGGAGGTCGAGGTCTTGCGATTACTGGGTCGGGGCTTTTCCAATCAAAATATTGCCGAACAGCTCGACCTCAGTCCCAAGACCGTGGCCACCTATCGCGCCCGAATTGGTGAAAAGCTGGGCTTGTACTCGACGGCGGAATTCGTCAAGTACTGCGTCGATACCGGCATGACAGGCGTGGCCCTCAACTAAGTGGCACACACCGTGCTGAACTTCTCGTGGAATTGCCAACTTACTGGCTGTTCTGCTCCCATCAAGTTGCGGCAGTCCTTAGCCGTGTAGGCGCAGCGCTGACATTGGCCGCGCCGATTGCTCATTCCCCTGATACCCGATCGGGTTTCAAACTCCGACAATACCTGTGTTGACGGCGATTGCCAGATTCAACAGTCACGAGTGCTAAACATTTTCACCAGGAACTAATCATGAATCTCCGAGACTGGATTTCCACGCTTGTTACTCAAATTCGACGGCCTCAAAAGCGCCGCGCCGCGGCTTGCCTGCTGCGCGCTGACGAACTTGAAAGCCGCATGCTGCCGTCGGCAACTCCTATCGTCGGCGCGTTTGCTTCACCAGACACCAGCGCTCGGCGACATGGTGCCGACGATACAACACCGGACGATCATGGGACCGACACACATCCCGAGGACCACCCACGGCATCAACACCACGAGCACCACGGTCATCACCATAAGTAGCTCCGACAAAACCGCTCGTTGGCACCCGTCTGGTCAACCATGCCCAAGACTTCCCTGGTGCGGCGAAGGTTGTGTCAGCGCGAATCAGTACCCGGGGCAGCGTTTCCTGCCTCGGCGTTCCGTGCGTGTGTCGACGACTGGCCGGATCGGTGACCGGCCAGTCCTCCAATTCCGAGTGATGGACGGGGCATCATGGGGACGCAACGCTTCGACACAGCGGACAACTTGGCGGGACAGAGCCACCGTGCGACCAATATGCGCCACCCCGTAATACCGCGGCGATTCCGGTGAGCAATACCAGTAAAGCGGCCATCTGCAGAATCTGCTGACGTGTCTTCAACTGCAGCCTCGATATTCCCAGCCCAGTTAGCATCATCAGCGGTGCGGTGCCCAGTGCCATCGCCACCATGATGAGCATGCCCCATAGCAGGCTGCCAGACTGTGCAGCCAATGCCAGGTAGGCGTAGATCAACGCACACGGCAGGAACCCCGTGGCCACTCCCGCCAGGAATACCGCGATCAGATTAGGCGCCATCAGGATCTGCCGGAACACGCTGGCAGCCTGACATGGTTGAAGCGACTGGTGAAAACGCCGTCTCCACCACGGACGCCCCAGTATCGCCAACCCCTGGACGATGAGAACCGACCCGGCAAACAGGCTGAGTATCGCTTGCGCCGGCATCCATTGCGGAAGTTGCCGTGGCAACTGACTTCCCAGGAATGCGGCTGTCAAACCGGCACAACCATAAGTAAACATGCGACCGAGTGTATAAACACATTGCCGCGTTGCATTGTCATACCAGCCGCGTCCACTGGCACCGACTGCCAGGGCAAAAGCACCGCACATGCCCACGCAATGGGCGGAGCCCAGCAATCCTCCACAAAATGCCAGAGCCAGATCGGTCATCCGCAGATTCTTTCGTCAAGAGTTTGCAGAACCTGGACGGTCATCGAACGATCACACCCATTAGGAGATTGCGCGCTTGAGACAACTATCGGAATGTCTCCATGTCCATTTGGTCCCGGAGTCCGAAGTCCTTCTGTGCTCGTCGAGAGACATGCCGAGTTCAGACTTGAGAGAAGATCCTGGCTCTCGAATTGTGATGACCGCGGCATGGGACGCACCAGCCTCCAAGTGTTGGCAATCACAAACGCACTGCTGCCGGCCATCAGCATGGCCGCCACACTTGGGTTGAGATACCCCGCCGCAGCCAACAGAATCCCGACTGTGTTATAGCCAAACGCCCACCACAAGTTTTGCTTGATGATGTGCACGGTGAACCGTGCGTAATCGATGGCCCAGGGCAGCCGGCGAATATCGTCGCCAAACAGACAGACGGCGGCTGACTCGCGAGAAATATCAGCCCCCGAACTGAGGGCGACTCCCACATCTGCCGCAGTCAGAGCCAGTGCGTCGTTGACCCCGTCGCCGATCATCGCCACGGGACCATATTTTCCTCGCAGATTGCGTACTGCCTGGACTTTCTGTTCGGGCGACAGCTCAGCTCGAAACGTAAAGGTGCCAGACAGAATCGGATGCGATGCTCGATCGGACACGTCACAATCAGCCTGTACGCGCTGCTGCCGCGGGTGGCGGCTGGCAAACAATTCCTCCAGCAGCCGCGCCGCGCGAGGCGCTTGATCGCCGGTTAGCACCTGTTGATGAATGCCCATCGTCTGTAGTTGATAGACGGTGTCCGCCGCGCCCGCTCGAAGTGACTCGGAGATGACGAACAGACATTGGACGGTTCCGCCTGCACTTCCCATCACAACGGTTTGCCCCGCGTCACGAAGTTGTTTCCAGGACGCACGCAGTCTCGCTGGCCACGCGAGTCCAAGGTCATCCGCCAGCTGCTGATTGCCCAGGCAAAGGAGGTCTCCGTTGGCACTGTGTGCGACCAGGCCTCGCCCGGGTTGCTCGTGAACGTCCGAAACGTCTTGAGTCAGCCGGGAACCCCGAGTAAATGATCTGACAAGTGCGCGCGAGAACGGATGCCGAGAACCCGCCGCGAGGGTAACGAACAGAGGCAGAAGCGACTTCGGGTTTGCATCAGAGGCCCAGACTATTGTGGAGACAGACGGCTGCGAAGTTGTCAGGGTCCCAGTCTTGTCCCAGGCCAATACCTTGATTGCGGCCAGTCGTTCGAGTGCTTCACCATGGCGAAAGAGAACCTGATACTTTGCGGCATGACTAAATGCCATCCAGGCAGCCAGAGGCGTTGCCAGTCCCAAGGCACACGGGCAGGCGATTAGCAACACGGCGAGTCCGGTCATGACGCCGGTTTCCCACCCGGAATGCCAACCGTGCCAGCCCGCTGTCAGCACGGCGATGAGAACCGTCGCCGGTAAGAACCAGAACGTAACTCGCTCTGCCAGCCTTTCGTAGTAACCTTCGTGCTGCCGCGCTTCGCGCAAGCCGCGAACCAGCCGCCCCAGACTGCCATCGGCAGCTGTCGATGTGGCCGCAATGATGAGCGGTCCATCCAGATTGTAGGCTCCGGCTCGAACGGAATCACCGGACCGTTTCGTGACAGGCCAGCTCTCACCCGTAAGCAGTCGCTCGTCGATGTGTGCGCAGCCATGGACAATCACGCCATCCACACTAATGCATTCAGTGGGGCCGACGATGAGCCAGTCTCCAACAGTGACTGCCGACAGCCGTGTGACGACCTCTTCGTCGCCGCGCTGCACACGAACCGTTTCGGGCAACAGTCGTTCCAGATCGTCGAGTGCTGCTGTGGCTCGAAGCTTACCCTGAGCCTCCAGCCAACGGCCCAGCGTGATGAAGAGTAGAACTACGCACGCCACTTCGTAATACACGGATCCCGACGATCGCACGGTGGAAACAATCGAAAAGCCATAGGCTGCCAGTACGCCCAGACAAACCAGTAGATCTGTGGCTGGAATTCCGCGGCTCAATTTTCCGACCGCGCTGACGAGCAGAGGCTGACCTAACAGAAACCAGACCGGAATTGAGAACAGCAGTCCCAGATATCGCAGCAGCCCGTCCAGAGTGGACGCACGCAGATCTGGCATGCTGGTATAGATGTCGTGGCTCCACAGCACCATAGTGAATGCCAGCACGTTCATCGTGCAGAATGCGGCCAGACCGATGCGCATGAGTAGAGCGCGACTGGCCCCTTCGCGACCTGTCGACTGCGTCACTTCCGCCGCGAATTCACAGCCAAAGCAGCAATAGACTGGTTGCGGATTCCGTTCCGCAACCGTTCCGCGCGCGGCGGACACAGGCAGACCACAAAAGTTGCAGGTGGCTGTCATGGAGGATTAACCAGTTCCACTCGTAACGCGGGCAACAGGTAGTTGACCAGGTAGTACACGGCTCCGATCCAGAACAGAATCCAGATCAGGTGCACGACGATGGGTATGGCATGAGTGCGGTACGTGTGATAACGGCCTTCGCCAACCGGGCTATCTGCAGGTGCCGGGGTAGGAATTGTCGGTGAGGTCATGGTCGATCTCCTGAAGTCTTCGCAGATATGCGATCGATCTCGTTTTGAATATCCAGCATGGTCCGCTTGGGACGTTCGATGTCGGTAAACATTCCCTGGGTAATCGCCCAGCAAAACAGGCAGAAAAAACCCAGGCTGGCCAGGAGATAGTTCAGGATTGGCGAGATCGCAAATACGCCATCGACATCACCCCGATAGAGCTGTACCAGCTCAATGAACTTGCCGCCAAACCCGTACAAACTGGGAATCAAGACGACCAGTGCAAACCCGGCCGTCGCCCACAAACTGCGGCGATTCTGCGGACTCGGTGTTGGTAATGAATCGATCGAGCTATTCGGCATGATGGAATTCCGCTTCGTTTATCGCGTGGTTTACATTTGATCTGAGTCTGTCAGAGGCCGCCGTCATTTAGACTCTGGCAGTTTGAGATTCTTGACCGGAGAAGCCTCGTAGAGTTCGTGATTAGGATATGTCTCCAACCACGAGCCCAACCATTGAACGTAGGTGATCAAGGCCAGCCCCTTGCGGTTTGGTTTGTCAGGTGCCCCGTCAAACAGCCATGGATACTCCGGCATCGGCGAACCATCTGACAGCCGCTTGGGCTCGAAGAAGTGGACCGCATGCCAGTCGTTTGATCTGCGGCCCCCCTCGCGACACAGGTCGGGACCGACTCGCCGCGTACCGAACATCACCGGCCGCTGCAATTCGTTCTGATATTCCTCGGTCTTGGAGACCGGGCCCCAGCGCAGTTCCTCATTCGAGACGGGACGGATGAACTGACTGTGGCAATGCCAGCAGGCCTCGCCGACGTACACCTTGCGACCGACCTTCAATGCCTCGGCACACTTTTCATTCCACCAGGCCTGTTGTTCCGCCTCACGAGCGGGCGGCTCTCCGAAAGCCCGCTTGAAGGGTTCCGGATAGCGTCGCGCCAGGTCTTCGAACTGATATCGCAGGTTCCCGTTCACGACCTCCAGTGCTGTCTTTTCAGGGAGATGCCGGTACAACACCATCGGCACTGCCGCGTTCGACAGGAAGGCCAGCGCGAAGAAGAACAAACCAGCAATTAACAACACCCCTGACTTGCTTTCAAACATTTTCCCTCGTACCTCTTTGGCTCAGCACGCAATTGGATGGAGAACTGGCCTGACTCTAATTCGTCAGACGACGACCGCAGCCGCAGAAGTCGCCTGACGTGACAGCCTCCAGGTCATATAGATGTTGAAGATGAACACCAATTGGCCGATGAACATCGCCAGTCCGGTGTAAATGCGAACGACCCAGAAGGGGAACGAGCCCTCTGTGGAAACATCCCACGATTGCAGTGAACCCCACCAATAGCCTTGGAAAATGCCCGCCAATGTCAAATCTGCTGCCATCACGAGCAGCCCGATCGCCGACAACCAGTAGTGCCATTCACACAGCGTATTGCTATACCACTCCTGCTTGAACAATCGAGGAAACAGGTAGGTCATGATCCCCTGCAACCACATCGAGAAGACTCCGAACATGACCAGGTGAGCGTGGCCAACGACCCAATCAGTAAAGTGAATCAGGGCCTGAAAGGTCATCGTGGTTTGCATCGCGCACTGCAGGCAAGTCAGGAAGTAATAGACCATGCCCGTATAAAACCAACGAATGGGCAGGTTTTTGATGAATGCTTGTCCCGTGCCCCGCAAGGTCCCGAAGAAGTTGACGATCACCGTCAGCACCACCATCTCGACGGCAATGGTCGAAATCACCGCGCCATGCTGGAGGAACATCGGAATCGGCGTGTAGAGAAAATGGTGAATGCCCGTCAGCGGATAGAAAAACGCCAGACCCCAGAAGCCGACCAGCGACAGGCCGTGACTCCAGATCGGCTTTTTCAACAGGATCGGCACGAAGAAGTACATCAATCCCCAACCCAGCGGCGTCACGAACAAGCCCACCAGATCGTGAATGAACAATCCCCCCACTGCTCCAGCGCTCGTACCCGATACAAAGTACTCAGGCACAAAGTTACCCATCGCGTAAGTCAGGAACGTCCAGACAAATGCCGCGGTGAAGTACCACAGCGTGACATACATCGACCCGCGAGTCTGGACGATTGGGGTCAGGAAGTTGATGGCCACCAGCAGTAATCCCAGTTGTGCGAGGGGATCAATCCAAGTCGGGGTTTCCCCCCACTCCAGCCCCTGGGCTTCACCCAGCATGATGCCTACCGCCGTCGAGACCACTACGACCTGCCAGGCCGCGAAGATCAGATAGGACAGCTTGCGGCTCGCCACTGTTCGCAGCGTCAGTCGCGGTACCACCCAGTGCAGCGCACCCAGGAACGCGTTGGCGAGGAACCCATACGCGATGGCGTTCGTGTGAATCATCCGCCAGCGGCCGGGCGACAACAGTTCAATCCCGCGCAGCGGATTGCTGTCGACCAGTTGCAGCGCCATCAGGAATCCGCCCAGCATCGACGTCAGCAGATAAGCCAGCGAGGCCAGGAAGTACCAGACCACCAGTTGTTCGTTGACCAGATCCTTGTGCTCTGGCAGATGTTGAGGAAGCTCCCCGGTATTCATGAATGCTCCGTAGTCCGCGAAACCGGCGGGAACTCTCCCAGCGGTGACAGGAGTGCCATCGTCCAGCCGAACACCAGATGCGTTCCGACTGCGACCCACACAGGTTGATATTGAGGATTGGCGATCCAGTTGCCGCCACAGATCAGGGGCTGCAGCCAGATCAGGATCGCGTAATAGTTGATTAGCCAGACGCTCACCGCGGTCAGGGACCCGATGAAGATTCTGGTCCCCAGCGGAGCCCGGTTCGCAAACTTTGAAAAGATCAATTGAAAGACGCTGCCGATCAGCATGCCGGTTCCCAGGTACAAGCAGGTCCCCAACAGCAGAACCATGCGGTCTTCGATGGCTTGGGGGCCCCGGGGCACCGAATTGAGTTGCAAAGCCAGTTCACCCAAGGGAAACGTGAGATAGACCCGGATCAGTTCGAGTGGGTGCCTCCCCACTAGAGTCGCACCGATGATGTTGACGAGCAGCGCCACGGTCGCGGCGACACCCCCGAGTAGAAATCCAGTCGTCGCGGCATAAGCAGGGTATGATCCCGAACGAGCACGCCACGAATCATCGACTTGGGCCTCGGCCAATTCGAGTTCCAACTCGGCAACGCGTCGTTGCAGGTCTTCGAACTCTTTTTGCTTGGAAGGTTGTTGAAACACGATGGCTCCGGCAGTGTGTCTGTTCGCTTTCATTGGGAACAATCTGAAAACTGCAATCGTCGAACGAGTCGGCCCAATCCAGTTACCTTGCGCCGGGAGTGGCAGTCATGATGTAAGGCGCGATGTTTCCACTAGGCGGAATTTCACCGGCCCGGCGACGTCCCGAGATATGCATCACGTACGCCACGAGATTCCAAATTGTGTCCGGCTCATCTTTCAGATTGGTATTGAAGGCGGGCATCGGTGTGCCGTTGATCCCGCCATAGATCCGTCGGTAGATATCGATCGGTCTCGATCCGCCGTGCAACATTCCGGAGGTCAAATCAGCTGCCCGAGTTGCATATCCCCATGCATCTTTGCGATCACCACTTAGATTCTCGGGGGTCTGCCCCCGTCCATCGGGACCATGACACTGGGCACAGCCTTTGGTCAGAAAGGCCGCCCGTCCAGCAGTAATGTGCTCGGCTGTGAAGACCGGCTGTGCCGTGAGTGGCTGGTAGACTTCGGTGTCGGCCTGTGTCCAGCGGCCTTGAATCAATTCGAGCGAGTCTTTCAAGATGTCTGGCTCGTAGGAATCTGCGCCGGCCACTTCGGTCGTCAACTGCAGTTCCAACTCACCGCGATACGACAGCGCCAGCACGTAGTCCACGACGGCTTCCATGTCGGGATTAGGCAGCAAATGGAACGACGGCATCGAGGTTCCCGGCACACCTTGATGCACAGTCCGAATCAGATCACTTCGTACCGGCTTGGAACCGAACGGTGTGGAGCCAAACTTGAACGTCCCTTTGCGATAGTCTCTGGGTCGCGGGTAAAGATTCGCGGCCACGGGGCCGTTGCCATCACCTGATACGCCGTGACATTGAGTGCAGCGTTTGTGATACACCTGGAACCCTCGCTGCAGCGTTCGGGCATCGAAGTCAATGTTCCATGGGATGAGTGGACGTGTTGGAGTCTGGCATTTCTCCGCGAGAGCCTTTTCAATCGGGGATCGCAGCTCAGGTCGCAGCGCCTGCAGTTCTGAACTGCTCACATACTTCAACTCTGTCGCCTTCTTGCAGCCGATCAGGCCGAACAGACACAGAGTGATGACGATTGCATCTCGAAACATATGCCCAATGACTTTCAGAAAGAATCTATCATGTCTTGCTGCAGGTAATTGGCACACCGCTTGTGCATTTCGGATGCCAATCGTCAGCAACTGAGGTTTCTCAACGAAATGAAGAGGAAACGAAGACCTGCATCGCCTGGAAAACACCGAATCGACATCGCGTATGGCAGATGTTTTCCAAGCTCAGACAGTATCGAGTTGAAGTTCACAAGAGGATTGCCGCGGGTGCATCGTCGAGTAAGCGATAGATTGAAATGAGCGACTCCGCTCACACTGAGCTCAGCTGTCACAGATGAGCAAGCAGTCGACGGCAATAAACTCCCGAATTCGATATCGAAATCAATTCGGAACGCAATCTGCTATTGCTGAAAGTGCGATCAAATGTGTCAGTCTGGTTTCTTTTGAAGAAATGAGTACTGCGATTCGATCCTGTTCGCCGAGCAGTTCTCGGTGGAGTTTTGGGACAAATCTCACCGGAGCCAATTCATGAAGCTTTCTATCGGATTGTCAGTCATTGTCGCATTGTGTGTCCCCGTTCTGATTCAATCGCGGGGTCATGCGGAACCTGATAAAGACGTTCCCCAGGATGTCCGGGCTCTGGATGCGTTCATGCGACGCAAACTGGAACTGTCGCGTGATGCTTTGAAAGCACTCGTGACCGAAGATTTCATCATGATCAAGCAGACGGCCCAGGGACTGGAGAAAATGAGTCGCCAGTCGGAGTGGGACGTCTTTCATCTCGACGAGTACAACCACTTCAGCGCGGAATTTCGCAGGATTGCCCGATCGATGGCAAAGCACGCCGAAAACAAAAACATTGACGGCGCAGCTCTAGCGTACACACAACTGACGATGAGCTGCGTGGAGTGTCATAAGTTTACTCGCGGAGTGAAAATGGCGGATGTAATACCAGTCAAGAAGTGACTTGCGGATCGTGGAACCGGAACTCAGCGCTCGCCCGATGGAACAATTTCGGGCTGAACGATCATCCATGTTCTCATGCATTCTCGACGACATTTGCGATCATCATTTGAACATGTCTGGAGACATTTGAGATGAACCTGCACACCCCTTGCTCACTCGACAACGCATCCAGTACGCCCGACCAAAGACTTATCCAGACAATTCAGCTGGCACTGGACAAGTCTGGCTATATTCAACTGCGAGGATTGGAAATTCGAGTCAATGGCGATCAGGTTCACTTGCGAGGCCGACTTCCCAGTTACTACCTAAAGCAACTGGCAACTCATATCATTTCAGGATTACCGGGGATTCATTCTGTCGTCGACGAAATCGATGTCATCAGTTAACGTGTCGAGACCGCACCATGGTCGTTGTTCTGATGGGAGTATCTGGCTCCGGTAAGACGACCGTCGGTAAGTTGCTAGCTGCGGAGTTAGGCTGGACGTTCGTGGAAGCGGACGATTTCCACTCACCCGCTAACATCGACAAGCTGCGGCGCGGCATCCCTCTGGATGATGATGACCGGACTCCCTGGCTGCAGGCAATCCGGGGACGCATTGATGAAGCATGCCGGCATAACGAGAACCTGGTTTTGGCCTGCTCCGCGCTCAAGCACGCATATCAGGACTACCTGGAGCAACACTTTCCAGCCCAGGTTTCGTATGTCTATCTTCAGGGGACAGAGCAACTGATTCATGACCGACTGGCGACGCGTCAGGGGCACTTCATGAATCCCTCGTTGCTGCACAGCCAGTTTGAAATACTGGAGCCGCCCGACAACTCAGTCATCGTTCAAGTTACCGCAACTCCCAAAGAAATCGTGAGCCAGATCAGGCTGCGACTATCGCTTTGACCACACTCCCGCCATCGTTGACTTTGGTCACGTGTGCATCGCACTGTGCGAAAACGCCCACCTGGCGAGCGGATACGGCACAACCCAAGATCAAAATGGGGATCTGATGATCTTGCTTCGATCAATACGAGGAAGATCCACTCGGTCCTACTCGCCTCGCAGCTGGAGCGGACGATCTTTGTGATCCTGTCCAGCACTCACGGCGGTTCACACATTCGCGCCATATGACAGGCTTATGCCCGTCCTGAAATCACGTCTAATACGAGATTCACGCCAGTTCTCACCCGCGATCAGAAAACATGCCCAGCGTGGCACTGCAATTGCGTAGAACCACTTGTGATCGACAGTCTTTATGTCCCACTCACAGGTTTTTCGGATTCCGACTATGACGCGTATTTGCAGGATTCTCATGGCCACGGATTTCAGCGAGACCAGCCGTGCGGCACTTCTCAAAGCGAAGGAGTTAGCGGATGCCTTCCATGCGGAGCTTCAGGTCTTGCACGTCATCGATAATCCTTACGACTTCGCAGGACCTATTCCGCGGTACCTGCCAGAGGCGAATGCCTTTCTGCAGACGCTGAAAGACGCTGCGAACGCCGAACTGAACCAGACACTGACACCCGAGGAGGTGGCACGATACCGGGCAACTCTAAGTCTGTGTATAGGAACACCGGCTGCTGAAATCGTTCGTTTTGCCAAGGATCGTCGCGCCGACCTGGTTGTCATTGGCACCCACGGACGAGGACCGGTCTGGCACATGCTGCTGGGCAGCGTCGCCGAAAAGGTCGTTCGACACGCGCATTGCCCGGTCTTAACGGTTCGCAATTTGCCCGCGAAGAACGCCACGCCAGCAACAACGATTTCGTTGCCAACGTTCGCTTTGGGACTCGTTTGAGATTCATCTGTCGCAGCCCATTCAGAAACTTCTAATTGGAAACAGGACTCGATCATGGCAGCCTTTCAACACATACTGCTGGCCACCGATTTCAGTGAAACGGCAGCCTGCGCAACCGAACTGGCACTCCTGATGGCCCGGACTTTTAACGCGTCACTGGATGTCCTGCACGTTCTCGAAACCGAAATTCCTCTCGCGGCCGACGGAGTTATTTACCTTCCTCTAAACTACTATGAGGAACTTGAGAAGCAGGCGGCGGAAAAGCTGGAAGCCGTGATTCCGCGATCGGATCGCGATAAACTATCCGTCACGCTCGTCTTGCGAAAAGGCGCCCCGTTCGTAGAGATTGTCCGCTATGCCCGCGACCAAAAGATGGATTTGATCGTCCTGGGAACTCACGGGCGCGGAGCCTTGGCGCATGTCATTATGGGTAATGTCGCCGAGCGGGTCGTGCGTAAGGCATCCTGCCCCGTACTCACCGTCCGACATCCCAATCACGAATTCGTCATGCCGTAGTACCTTACGGAGCGAGAACCAAAGTTTTGATTGCGGCCGAGGAATCGGCAAAGCTTAGGGGAAAGGGCACACGGTGATCCAACCGGAAAATATCGACCTGTTGATCGTGGAAGACGACGACGACTATCGAAAGACGGTCGTGCGATGGTTTCTGCGGCGTGGGTATCGAGTTCAGGATGCTGCAACAGCCGAAGATGCTGTTGACCGTTGTCAGCGTCAGCAATTTCACGTAGGTGTCTTCGATCTTCGAATGCCCGGCAAAAGCGGCTTGGAATTGCTGCAACAGTTGAAGGCGAGCAGCCCAGAGACTGAGGTGGTGCTGCTGACCGGGGAGGGGACGATCGAGACTGCGGTCGAGGCCATGAAGTTGGGCGCGCTCGACTATTTGTTGAAACCGTTTCCGCTTGCCGAACTCGAAGGAGTCGTGCAGCGTGCGGCGGAAACCTGTACGCTGCGCAAAGAGAATCGCCAGCTGAAGGCACTGCTGCAACGGACGCAAGGCCAACTGGACATGATTGGTCGATCACCCGCAATGCAGGAAGTGTTCCGGCTGATTCAACGGGCGGGTCCGACGGACAAGGCCATTCTGATTCAGGGTGAAAGTGGTACGGGCAAGGAATTGGTGGCTCGTGCCCTCCAGAAAGTCAGTCTCCGCGCCGACAAACCCTTTGTCGTGATCAACTGTGCCGCGCTTCCCGAGAACCTCCTGGAGAGCGAACTGTTTGGACACGAGAAGGGTGCATTCACCGGCGCCGTCACGGAAAAACAGGGCCTGTTTGAAGTCGCCGACGGCGGGACGTTGTTTATCGACGAAATTGGCGAATTGGCCGGGTCATTACAAGCTAAACTCTTGCGAGTACTCCAAGATGGTTCTCTCCGCCGTGTCGGTTCTCTAAAGGAGCGGCGAGTCAACGTCCGGATTCTGGCCGCCACCAATCGTAAGCTCGACGAGGAGGTCAAGGCGGGACGATTTCGCGAGGATTTGTATTATCGAATCAACGTCCTGTCTTTGGAGTTGCCCGCGTTGCGGGAACGCTCGGATGATGTCGGATTGTTGGTCGAGCACTTCCTGGGATCGGAATGGAAGATCGATCCGGAAGCTTTGAAGGCAATTCGCCATTACCCCTGGCCGGGAAATGTGCGTCAACTGATTAATGCCATCGACCGCGGCAAGATCCTCGCCGACGATCATATGATTCGCCTGGACGATTTACCGCACGAAGTGGCCGCCGCACTGTCCACCAAACAGGAGCGTCCCCCCCAGTCAGAAGACGATCTGGCGTCGATCGAGCGCGCCCATGTCGTGGAGATTCTGAAACGCGAGCGGGGCAACAAGTCGTGTGCAGCCCGCGCCCTGGGCGTGAATCGGCGATCGCTCTATCGGCTCCTGGAAAAGTACAACATCGATCCGTCGAATCCGAATTGACAGGCTGAACCACGAAGTTCTGCCTGGCCGGCGGCATCACTCACTGCTTCGCGGCAAGACAACAACGATCTCAGCACCCGGACCGGTGTGTTGCCGGACAAAGATCTGTCCACCGTGGGTGTCGACGATTCGTTTAACGATCGCCATACCCAGACCAGTCCCCTGGGTCTTCGTCGTGAAGAAGGGTTCGAAAATTCGCGCCGCTTGTTCCGCAGTAAGTCCTGGGCCCTGGTCGCGGACGCTGATCTCCAGGGCCGGTTGCCCCCGCAGCGTCGTGTCACTGGCGCGGATCAGCAGTTCGTCTCCCTCCCGGCTGACATGGATCGCATTTTCCAGGATGTTGCGGAATACTTGCTCCAGCGCCAGCGAGTCAATCGGGCAGATCAGATCTTTTGTCGCGAGATCTTCATGCAATAGCAGCTGTTTTTGAGTCCGAGCGACCTCCAGATTGGCCCAGGTATCCAACCATATTCCTTGCACGGAATGCATCTCGCGATGCAAGTTGATGGGGGCGGCATAGCTCCGGACTTCTTCATACAACTTATGCAGATGCTGCTGCGCTCGCAGAATCCGCTCGACGAGTTCCAGCGGTTCAGGCTGGCCCTGCAGTTCATCCTTCAACAACTCCAGGCTAGCCTGGCTGCGCTGAAGTGCGTTGCGACTTTCATGGGCCAGCCCTGTCACCATCTGACCGATCGCGGCCAATCGTTCGGCTTGCATCGCCCGTTGTTCGAGTCGGCGGCGTTCCGTCACATCGTGACCCACAGACAACATGGCCGGCGCCCCATCTAAATCGTTCAGTACGCGCACATTCCAAAGAATCCACTTCTCTTCTCCATTGTAGCAGCGAATCGGAATTTCCTGTTCCATAGTGCGCTGGCCATGGCGCAAGCGTTGGAGTTGACGTTCCACGCGGGAGTGCGATTCTTCTTCAAGGAAGGTGGAAATCGACTTGCCGAGCAGTTCATCCGCGGAATAACCCGTCAATTCGGAGGCAAAGCGGTTAGCATAGGTAATCTTGTGCTCCTGGCACAGGATGATCACCATGAAATCGACAGCTTCTACCAGCTCACGAAAATTGGCTTCGCTGCGGTCCTTGGCTGCACGCAGCGCGATCTGTTTTGAAGTTCGCGTCACGCTCGCCCGCAACACATCCGGATTGATCGGCTTGACGATGTAGTCCGCAGCGCCGCGTCGCAGAGCTTGAATCGCGCTCTCGACGTCGGCGTGTCCGGTGACGACGATGATGTCTGCTCCGGGCATGGCCTGCTTCAGACGCGGGATGAAGTCCTCCGCGTTGCCGTCTGGCAGCCGTCGATCGGAAATCACCACGGAAATCGACGTCAGGTCCGCCGCCTCCAACGCCCCCGCCACCGAGGACGCCAAAATCACTCGGTGATCGTCGAGTTCCAGAATATCCCGCAGATTGGCTCGCGTGTCGTCGTCGTCTTCGATTACGAGAATCCGCAAAGGTGTGACGTCAGGCATGCTCATTGAACCTCGGGTCTGGTGCCTTGTCGCAGCTTGAAGTCTGTGTTGGGTGCCACTGGCTATGCCAGTGCCGATAGTCTATTCGCTGGCTCGCAAGGCACTGGCGTAGCCAGTGGCACACGAACGTTTAGCTTTTGCACAGAACTAGAATAGCTCGCTCTAATCGTTCGCCGTCAACTTTTTCAGGGTGGCCAGCAGTTCCGTCAACTCGAACGGCTTGTAGCAGACGGCATCCGCACCCGCGGCCAGAGAGCGCTGAATGCGATCCTCCATCTCGTGGCGATGGCCCGTCACCAGCACGACCCGTGCGTCGTCCGAAATATCGCGAACTCGTTCGAACACCTCATCTCCGAAGGCTCCCGGCAACTTCATGTCGATCATCACGACTCGGAATCCGGTTTGGCGCAGGCATGCCAGGGCTTGGTCGATCTCCGTCGCAAACGCAACTCGGAACCCTTTGTCCTGCAAGACGTCGGACAGCGAATGACACAGATCGGCATCGTCTTCCACGAGCAGGACCAGGGGTTGCTGTGAGACTTCCACGAGGCTAGGAATCAAGTGTTGCAGGTCGAGCGGCTTCGAGAAGACTCGCCAGATACCATGACTGGGAGCCGCGGCGAGCGTATCCCGGTTGGCGTAGGCGGTCGTCAGGATAACGACCATCGAAGCGGACAGCTCTTTCAGTTTATGGGCGAGTGTGAGACCATCCATGCCGGGCATTTTGAAATCGAGCAACGCGATCTCAAAGCTCTGCTTCCGCGCCATTTCGAGTGCGGAATACCCGTCAGTCGCCACGCTGACCCGATACCCTAGGTCTATCAGAATATCAGCCAGATTTTGGCCGGCATCTTCGTCGTCGTCGACCACCAGAATTGAGGTCTCAGTACTTCTCGACATCCTCTTGCCTCACAATTGGAAACAATTCGGTGACCTCTCAGCCACCGCATGGCCCGATCTCCACTCAGATGTTCTGGAAAGTGAATCATATCCTTTACGAAGCACCGCCCCATATATAGAACAGATCTTCAACGATTTCGCAATTCATTCAAAATGAGGAAGCCACTCGTCTTACGATCCTGGTGCATCAGCATTCGCCGGCGCATTGGCGACCGGCAATCGCAGGTGGAAAGTCGCTCCGCTTCCAGGCGGACTGCTGACCGACAGGGTGCCCCGGTTGCGTTCGACGATGGAACGCGAGATTGCCAGCCCCAATCCAATGCCCCGTGCCTTCGTGGTGAAAAACGGTTCCATCACCTGGTGCAGAATCTCCTGCGGAATTCCATGTCCCGTGTCCGAGACCTGAAAGTTGATTTGTCCATCGATCTGGCTGAGTGTGATTGTCAGCCGGCCTCCACTCGGCATGGCGTCCCGCGCATTGTGAATGAGGTTGGCAATCACAATCCGGATCTGGTCTTCATCTCCCTGGGCCGGCGGCAGATCTGGCGGAGAGATCACCTCGACTTGAATCGATGAAGGTAAAGACGCGTCTTCGACGGCCCGCCCCACGCAGACTTTGGGCTCAAACTCTTTCGAGTTGGGCTGCACCTGCTTCGTGAAACTCGACAGGGCCGAAATGACATTGTCCGCGACTTCAACTTGTTTCCCGATCCGCTTCAAGTGTTCCGCGGACTTTTCCGGAGTCACCTGCCGCGCGTTCTGCAGGTAATAGACCGACGTTTTGATCACATTGAGCGGATTGCGCATCTCGTGTGCGATGCCACCGGTGACTTGTCCTAGCGCTGCAAAACGTTCGGACCGCTGCAGCTTCGCGAGATATTCCGCCTGATAGGCGCTGGTGATAATGGCAAATTCCAGATCCAGCAGCTTGCGCAGCGATGCCAACGCGCTGCGCAGGTCCTCCTGATTCCCCGGCCAATGTTCCTCCAACAACGCGACCAGCCGACCGCGCATGCGCGACAGGGCGGCATCGGCATAGAGCTGGTCCAAACCAATTTCCACATGGCGATGTCCGACTTTCCACCGTCGTAGAACGTATTCCTGTTCGTACGGGCCGCTGAGCAGTTCACGCAACCAGATATGCAAGGTCTGCTTCAGCCGTTCGATCTGAGTCAGTCCCCCAGTGATCACCTTCAACGCATCGGGAAACTGCTCGATGGTGGCATAGAAATCCTCAATCACAGGATCCAGATGTGGCAGCAAGACTGCCTGTGCCATGCGAACGCGCTCGGCATCATCGTCCCGCCAGCCAATGTATCGCTGAAGTATCTTGTATCTCTCAACAATTGATATCGTGTCCATCTCAACGACTTTCATCTTGAATTCCGGCACTGCCGGGCAGTGTCAGTACATATCGTGTAAGAGACCTGCGCCACCATTCTTGACTTTCGCGATCAGAAAGTGAACTGATCAAGCTGTGTCGATGAGCGGCTCTTCGATTTCATATCAGATGCCGGTTTTCCCCGATCTGCGCGAACCATCGCGTCTCGACCGTGAACTTGCCTCACTTTGCGTACCAAGTCACAGAATAATGTCGCTGACGACAGGAGTACGTTCCTCGTGGGGGACTCCAATAATCCAGCACAGCTCGTATGACTTGAGGGGCGTGCGGAATCGCACGCTGTGCGGGTTGGGGATCTTCGATTCGCTCACGATTCGACTGATAAGTAACGGATTGCGGCATGCTTTTGTGCTTTTTTAGCAATCGATTGTATTTGGCATTCCAAATGCAAAGACAGCATTCAGTGCCTGAATGAGTCGTGAAACTGTCGGAACGATTCAATCTGCATCATCAATCTTCGTAGGCCATCGGTCCACTATGGACCAGCCTCATTGTGGATCTCGAAAGGAGAACATTGTGAAAATGCAACTATGTGGATTAGCGTTGGCGATCGTGTCCTTAGTCTTACCCAGTGCCTACGCACAGAACGACGGTATTCGCGATGCCGGTTCGAAAATTCGGGACGGTGGGATGGCGCATGGAGTGCAAATGTACCAGCATCACGCGCAAGATCGATCGCAGATGCTGTACTACTACAGTCAGGCTCAACAGCCAATCCCGAAGACCGAGGCCAAAGAACTGGTGACGGGAATTAAGACAGATCTGACTGCTGCCGACAAGGCACTGGCGCAACTCAAGACCGAGCATGCCAAAGAACCGGAAGTGGTGAAGCTAATCACTGCGATCGAGAAGCACCATGCTAAGGCTCGAGAAGTCTGTGGGATGGCCGAAGAGCACTGCCTCAAGGATCACGGGGACCATGTGGTGATCGGGGATTGTTGCAGCGAGATGTGGCACGAAGTCGACGCCGCTCGCGCCGAGACGGCAAAGCTCCTGAAGATGCTCAAGATCGAGAAGTTGGAGCCGCCAAAAAAGCTGGCCGCGAAGAAAACAGCTTCAAAATAGTTGCCGAAAATTGAAAAACGACGTCACTGTTTTTTTCCTAAGAAAGGTATGAATGATGAACAGATTATTGAAGATCAGCGGCATTGCCGTGACTGTGTGTATCACCGGTTGGAGTTGGTCGGATGCCCAAGCGGGCGGACGCCGCTACGCACGCACTTGCCAGCCAAATTACATTGCCTCGGCACCGACGACTAATGGAGCCGCGTTACCGACCGACGGTCGCCTACGCTACCAAAGTGCGTATCAAGCTGCTCCGCCCCAGCAAAACTATTATCACAACACGCCAACGGCGCGTTATCGAAGCGGCGAGAATCTGTGGGATAAGCAAGTCAATGACGCTCTCAGGATCAAGAGCCGGTAATCGGATATTCATCCCATTGACATTCAGCGTCTGGTGTCGGCGAACTGATCAGGTCTGAATTTGAGGGCTTGGTGGCCGGCAATTCAATCAAGAAAGCGGAATGGTTTCGAAGCATTGCCGGTCCGCTTTTGTTCTCGCGACTCGTGCGCCCCGGGTACTGGAAATGCGTCGCCGATGGTCGGTGTGCGACTTTCGGTTGGTATTTGCTAACCACTATCACGTGAGTGTGTACTGCGTTTGAAGACGACGTCACATTCCAGCTACCACGAGGGATTTACCATGTTGAATTTCGTCCAAAGAATCAGTCTGATGGCCGTCCTGGCATCTGGAGCCGCCTTGAGCGGCCAGAAGGTTGTGGCCGCTGGCCCTGGTCCAGCCTCGCTGGCCAATGCTCTCGTAAGCTTCCAGCGAAACGATCTTCCGAAGGCGGATCCCCGCCGCTACAGCCCGCCGGCAACGATGTATCAGAATCATGCCCGCGATTATTCGCATCTGATTTACCACTACAGTAATTCCCCTGCAGGTGTGAAGCCCGATCAGGCTCAGCACTATGTCAGCGAGATCAAGAAAAATCTGGAGTTAAGCACCAAAGAGCTGAAGGCTCTGCAGGCCGCCCATCCCAATGATATCCACGTGAAAGAATCGATCGCCAAGATTGAACAACTTCACGCCAAGGTTGTTGGGCACTGCGACATGATTAAAGGCGAATGCCTCAAGCCGACAGCCGATGGTGTCAAGATCGGCGACTGCTGTGTGGATATCGACCACGAACTCAAGGCTGCCCAGGCAGAGACAGATGCGCTATTGAAGCACTTGAAACTGGATCATATGCCGGTCATGCGAAAATCGACTGACAAAGCGGCCCCAAAGTAACGCCGCCGGGTTAACCGGAAGTGGGCTTCCAGGGCCGTCTGGCCAGTTCTGGAGGGGCAGGAGCCCATCTTCCGCGATGATTTCACGACAGGGATTAATGCGGCGGTCCTCATACATTTCGCAGCCTGTTGCGTCAGATTCGCTCGCTTTCGTTCGTCAAGTGCGCCATAGAGCACAACTCGAAGGGAACTGCAGCGAATTTCAAAGGGCCGGATGAGATCGACTAACGGCCAGATTCCATGTAATGGACGACGAATATGAGACTCCTGAAATAATTTCAATCTTCGGTACGCAACCTGCAATTCCTGCCGGATAGAGCGGTGAATTCAATCCCGCCATTTCTCAAGGAGGATTTGCAATGCTGGTACTGAGTCGCAAGCTGAACGAAGAAATTCTGATCGACGGTGGAATCAGAGTCAAAGTCTTGGAGATCAGCGGAAACCGCATACGGTTGGGGATTGTCGCCCCACCTCAGGTAACCGTCCTGCGTGATGAAGTGGCCAGCCAGCACAAACAGCGAATTAGGTCGTCAGTCGTATCAGGCGCGGTGCCGCTCGAACTGGCGAATTCTTACTAATGCCGGATGTCCGGCATGCGACTCGTCTTATCAAAGGAGACAGATCATGACCACATTGACCCGTACTGAACCAACCGGCCTTCGTTCCTTGCTACCGCGCCTTCCCTTCGGATCACTCCGTGAGGAATTCGACAACGTGCTCTCTCGCCTGGGCGATTGGGAAGGGCAGTGGGCGACTCAAATGATGGCCCCTTCGCTGGATATCGCGGAGTCTGATGGGTCCGTTGATGTGACGATGGACATTCCCGGCATGAAGGCCGAGAACATTGACATCCAAGTGACCGGCAACCGCCTCACGATCTCGGGCGAGCGCAAGGAAGAGAAGGAAGAAAAAGGCAACGGCAAGGCCTACCATCGGATCGAACGGCATGTGGGGCAATTCTCGCGCACCGTCACGCTGCCCTGTGAAGTGGACGAAGGGAAAGTTGATGCGACGTACCAGAGTGGCGTTCTCAAGATCAAGTTGCCGAAGACAGAAGAGTCAAAGTCACACAAGATCAAGGTCGTCGAAAAGAAGTAAGTCTGTGAGGAATCGGCCAGCCACTTGTCTGACTGACACGCACAAGCCCTCAATGGGGCAGTGGAGCACCGCTCTCAGGTCGCCTGAGCGACCTCGATGACGCGGTGCTCTATGCGTGTCGCTGTCCGACTAGAATGAAGATATACAACTTGGAGTCGGGCTACCGGGTGACGAAGGGAGAACTATTGAATGCCAACACCCTCGCGACGGGATGACTTAGTTGGAGCAGTCGCCGTAATCGTCCTCTTAATCGGGACCGCAACCGGTAGCGCCTATGTGATGCTCGGCATGTCGGTGACGGCACTTATCCTCTTGGCGGTGTTCTATCGAAAGCATATGGGGACCGGCGCGATTCTCGCTGCATTTGTGGCGGCCGTCACCGCTGCTATCATCGCGATTGTTGTCTCGATGCGCTAGGTGCCATCAACTGACTGGGATCACCTTCGTCGGAAATCGGCCTCATTAGGCGAAAGTCTCATGACTACCACTCCCGCAGCGCTCGCACGTCAGTTGGGTGAATTAACATTCGCCTCGGGATGGGCCGAGGGCGTCGTGAACGAGCTGGCCGCGATCGCGCGGCTGGTGGAATTCCCGCCCGGTGCCATCCTCTTTTCGCAGGGCAGCCACAACCCCGATTTGTATTTGATCTGCTCCGGGCGCGTCGCCCTCGACATGCACGTGCCGGCGCGTGGTGCGGTACGCATTCTGACCGTTGGCCGAGGTGAATTGCTCGCCTGGTCCGCCCTGATTGGTGACGGCCACATGACGGCCCGGGCGATCGCCCTCGATCCCGTCCATGTCATCGCCATCAATGGCAATCTCCTTTCCTCCCTCTGCGAGAGCCGTCCCGATATCGGCTTCCACGTCATGCGGCAATTGTCGTGGTCCCTCGCCCACCGCTTGACCGCCACGCGTCTGCAATTACTCGACCTGTTCACACATCAGACACCGCACGTTTTGCCCTCTACCGACGAGGTGCGCTGAGATGTCACGCGCTGCAACATCCACGAATTCTGCATATTACCTGCCCGCGACTCAGTTGCAGGCACTATTGGACCGTCTGATGGCTCGGGGCTTCCGAGTGATCGGTCCGACGATCGATCAGGCGGCAATCGTGTATGACGAAATCCACTCCGTCAACCAACTGCCGCGAGGTTGGACCGACCATCAGGAACCGGGTAAGTACTGGCTGAATCGCCGCAACGATCAGGCCTGGTTTGGGTTTGCCGTCGGCCCTCATTCCTGGAAGCGCTATCTGTTTCCTCCCTTGGCCACGGTTGCGGTTGCCGATCGGACAGACTCGGGATGGGAGCTGCGATCCCCAGATGAGCCTCCACCTAAGATGGCCTTCCTGGGCGTTCGAGCCTGCGAGTTGGCGGCAATCGGTATCCAGGACCGGGTCTTCATTGAGGGTGCGTACGTTGATCCGATCTACCGTGCGCGTCGCGAGCAGGCCTTCATCATCGCGGTAAATTGCACGATGGCTGGAGCCAACTGTTTCTGCACGTCGATGAACACCGGGCCTCGCTGCCGATCCGGTTTTGATCTGGCGTTGACTGAAATAGCCGATGGGTTTGTCGTCGAAGTCGGATCACAGGCAGGTGGTGAGCTGGTGCAGGAATTGCAACTCCAGACCGCCGAGGAACATGAGACTCAATCGGCCGAACGTGCGCGGCAGCAAGCCGTCGAACAGATCACCAAACAGCTCAACACAGACGACATCCGCAACGTCCTGCTCTCGAACTTGGAGCATCCCCAATGGGCTGATGTCGCGACACGCTGCCTGTCGTGTACGAATTGTACTATGGTCTGTCCGACTTGCTTTTGCTCGTCGGTCAACGAGGTCAGCGATTTGCAGGGAGACCACGTCGAACGTGAACGCAAATGGGATTCGTGTTTCAATCTCGACTTCAGCTACATGAACGGCGGCAATATCCGCAACGATATCCGTTCACGCTATCGTCAGTGGCTCACGCATAAGTTGGCGTCGTGGATCGATCAATTCGGCACGTCAGGTTGCGTCGGTTGCGGACGCTGCATCACGTGGTGTCCGGTCGGCATCGATCTGACTAAAGAAGTGGCCGCCATTCGGGGAGAGACGTCGTGAATCCGTCTTCTTCCGTGGCTCATGCACACTCGGCCGTCGATGTGAATCCCTGGCTCTGTCACACTGTGCGCATAGACTCGATCACCCAGGAGATCCCGGATGTCGCGACTTACGACCTGTCGTTTGTCGACCCAGAAGTCACCGGGCGTTACCGGTTTCTACCCGGGCAGTTCAACATGCTGTACCTGCCGGGCGTGGGCGAAGTCGCCATCTCGATCAGCGCGGATCCCCAGTCTCGCGAGACATGGGCCCACACCATCCGAGTCGCCGGGACCGTCACCCAGTCGCTCTCTCGACTTCAACCCGGTGCGACGCTCGGTCTGCGAGGTCCCTATGGACGCCCCTGGCCTGTCGCAGAGTGCGTAGGAAAAGACGTCATCCTGGTCGCCGGTGGAATTGGCCTGGCCCCTCTGCGACCTGTCATCTATGAACTGCTGGCCAACCGCAGCCAATACGGCAATCTGACGCTGCTCCTGGGAGCACGCACTCCTGATGGATTGCTCTATCCTCGTCAGTATTCCGATTGGCAGGCAGGCGGATTCGATGTGCAGGTGACTGTCGATCGGGCATTGCCAAACTGGTCGGAGAACGTCGGCGTTGTCACACTGCTGCTGGATCGGCTGACATTGCCCCAACCGGAAAACACCATCCTGTTGATGTGCGGCCCCGAAGTGATGATGCATTTCACGATAAAGAGCGCCGTGAAACGCGGTATACCGTTGCAGCAGATCTGGCTGTCGTCCGAGCGAAACATGCAATGTGCCGTGGGACTCTGTGGGCACTGCCAACTGGGCCCCACTTTCGTCTGCAAGGATGGGCCGGTCTTTCGCTATGATCAGATGGCTCCGTTTCTGAACGTGGAGGGTCTGTGATGGCCGATCGACCGAAACTTGCCGTCTTCAAATTCGCTTCGTGCGATGGCTGCCAGTTGTCATTGCTGGACGCTGAGGATGAACTTCTGGCCGTCGCGGGGGCCGTCGACATCGCATTCTTCCCCGAAGCCTCCAGCCGCATGCTGCCCGGCCCCTACGACGTAGCGCTCGTCGAAGGCTCGATCACCACGGCCCACGACGCTGAACGGATTCAAGAGGTGCGCCAGCAATCTCGATTCCTGATGACGATCGGCGCCTGTGCCACGGCCGGCGGCATCCAGGCCCTGCGTAACTGGGCGGATTCCGCCGAATTCATCCAGGCGGTGTACGCACGCCCGGAATATATCTCGACACTGGCGACATCAACGGCGATCGCCGATCACGTGAAGGTCGATTTTGAACTCCGCGGCTGTCCTATTAACCATCATCAGTTGGTGGAAGTCCTGGCGTCCCTCATCGCGGGCCGCAAACCGCGTACTCCCACACATAGCGTCTGCCTTGACTGCAAACGCCGAGGGACCGTTTGCGTCACTGTCGCACAAGGGATTCCTTGCCTCGGGCCAGTGACCCAGGCTGGGTGCGAAGCCATTTGCCCCTCTTATGATCGGGGTTGTTACGGTTGCTACGGGCCGGTCAAGCAGGGGAATTCGCCGGCTCTGAGTGGACAGCTTCTCGCCAATGGATGTGCGGCGAGCGATCTGGTTCCCTTGTTTCGGAATTTCAACGGATATGCTCCTGAATTCCGAGCTGAGAGCGATCGCCTCTCATCCCTGGCGGGAGGCCATTAACGGATGACGGAGACCCGCACGATTCGTGTCGAAGCGCTGAGCCGAGTAGAAGGCGAAGGGGCACTGCATATCCGCCTGCAGGATGGACAGGTCGCCGATGTGGAGCTCAACATCTATGAGCCTCCACGACTGTTTGAGGCCCTGTTGCGAGGCCGACCGCTCGAAGACGTCCCCGACATTACGGCCAGAATCTGCGGGATCTGTCCGGTCGCCTATCAGATGACTTCGGTCCATGCCCTCGAGGCTGCGCTGGGTGTCACAATCTCGCCCGAGATCCGTCGCTTGCGACGGTTACTCTATTGCGGAGAATGGATCGAAAGCCATGCATTACACATTCACCTGTTGCATGCCCCCGACTTTCTGGGATACGACAGTGGCCTGGCCATGGCCGCTGACTATCCGAACGAAGTGAATCGCGGACTCCAGGTGAAGAAGCATGGCAACCGGCTCTTGGAAGTGCTGGGTGGCCGCGCCATTCACCCGATCAATGTCGCCGTCGGGGGCTTCTATCGTGCTCCGCGGCGCGATGAATTGTCCGCACTCATTCCGGATTTCGAATGGGGACTGCAGGCTGCAGTCGATACCGTCCGCTGGGTCGCGTCACTTCCCTTCCCCGATTGGACTCGCCCCTACGACATGGTCGCGCTGGTCCATCCCGACGAGTATCCCTTCAATGAGGGAACCGTCAGTTCGACCGACGGCCGCGACGTTCCGATGAGCGACTACGAGCAGGAATTCGAAGAGGTCCATGTGCCTCATTCAACAGCCTTGCAGTCAGTCCGCACAGGTCCGCGAACCAGCTATTTCGTCGGCCCGTTGGCCCGGATCAATCTTGCCCGCGAGCAACTCGCTCCGGCCGCCCGACGCATCACCGACGAGGTCGGTTTGGAGCATCCTTGTCAGAATCCGTACAAGGGCATCATCGCCCGGGCCATCGAAGTCGTCCATTGCTACGCAGAAGCGCTCGCCATTCTGAAGGACTATCAATCGTTCCAACCCTCCCGGATCGCCTACAAGTACCGGGCGGGAACTGGAAGCTGGGCGACCGAAGCTCCTCGCGGATTGATTTTCCATCGCTACGCAGTCGATGCTGACGGCAAGGTTCTGACGGGCAAGATTGTACCGCCCACGTCGCAGAACCAATTGCAGATCGAGAACGATCTGACAGCCTTATTACCTGCTATCCTGCACGAGTCGGACCAACTCGTCGCGGATCAATGCGAAAAACTCGTCCGGAGCTACGACCCCTGTATTAGCTGCTCGACCCACTTCCTGAAGATTCATCGGGAGGGTTCCTGATGACATCGACCAGATGCGTGATCGGAGTGGGCAGCTCACATGGGGATGACCAGATTGGATGGCTGATCGCAGATGCCCTGGATGCCCAACTGTCGAAACAAGTCACAGTGCGCAAGGCGTCCTCTCCATCAGATCTATTGAACTGGATTGGCGAAGTCGAATGGTTGGGGATCTGCGATGCCTGTCGCGGGGCAGGAGCAGCAGGTGACTGGTACTGCTGGACCTGGCCCGACCACCAGATTGACCAACGTACCTTTCGCGGCACTCATGATATGACGTTAAGCGCCGCGCTCAGCCTGGCCGCAACTTTGGGCCAGGTACCTCAAACAATCAAGATCTGGGGCATTGAGATCGGCAATTGTCAGCCCGGAGATTCAGTCTCGGCAGTGATTCGCAGCCGCATACCACAGATCGTCGATTCTATCCTCCAGGAGATTGATCGGGACGGAGGAATCGACCATGCATGAAGCGTCATTAGTACGAACATTACTGAATCAAGTGTCCGATTTGCTGTTCCAGCATCATGGGGAATCAGTCGAGGAAATCGTGATCGAGTTGGGGCCACTGTCGGGCGTCGAACCGTTGCTGGTAAAATCGTCGTTCGAATTGCTGGCACCGGAGTACGGAATGGAACAGACACAATTAGTCATCAATGAGATTCCATTGGAAGCGAAATGTCGCGTGTGTCAGTCGTTATTTGAAATCGAACGCTTCAAGTTCCTCTGCACTCGCTGTGGAGCAACCGATATCCAGGTTGTGCGAGGCGACGAGTTTCGACTAGTTAACATCTCCATCAAACAGCCGGTCGAAGGGAACACCGCAGTATGACAACCCAGACAATCCCCGTGGGGAAGGATCTCCTGAGCCCCGCGAAGCAGGCGGCACTCGAATTGCGGGCCGAGTTCACTCGGCGCGGAATCTTTATCGTCAACATCGTATCGTCCCCCGGTGCCGGGAAAACCAGCCTGCTGGAAGCCACTGCCAAACACTGGGCCGACAAAGGGAAGATGTCGGTCCTTGTCGGCGACCTGGCGACCGACCGCGACGCTCAGCGTCTGGCTCCGCTGGCCCCCACCGTCCAACTGACGACGGGTGGTGCGTGTCACCTGGAGATGCCGCTCATTCGCAAGGGCCTCGACCAGCTTGGCGCAGTCGACACCGACTTTCTTTTCATCGAAAACATTGGCAATCTCGTTTGCCCTGCCTCACATGACTTGGGCGAACATCTGCGAGTCGTGGTTCTCAGCACTACGGAAGGTGATGACAAACCGGGCAAGTATCCGAAGATGTTTCGCACGAGCCAGGTGCTGGTCATCACCAAGGCTGATTTGCTGCCATACGTCCCATTCTCCGTCGAGGCGGCGATTGCTGACGCCCGACTCATTCAACCTAATCTGCAAGCCGTATCTGTTTGTGCTCGCGACGGCTGCGGGATTGCGGAATGGTGTGCATTGCTTGATGCGGCCCGCAATCAGATGTTGGCAGAACGAGATAAAAATGCCATTTGCCACTAGGACCGCTCCGCCCATCATCGCGCAACGCATTGAACTGCATGGTCGAGTGCAAGGGATCGGGTTGCGCCCTGCCGTCGCCAGGCTGGCGGCGGAGTTTCAACTAGCGGGCTCCGTCGGAAATACATCGCGCGGCGTTCACATTCAGATTGAAGGTTCCCCTGAACGAGTCAATCAGTTTGTGAAAGAACTGCCGCAGCGGTTTCCGGACGTGACACAGTTGGAATGCATTGTGGTTCATTCCTCGGCGGTCACTGGCTCCCGTGATTTCACAATAGAAACCGGAGTATCGGACGTCGCTGCCGTCTCGACGCCGATTCCACGCGATGTTGCCATTTGTCCTGACTGCCTGACGGAAGTCGCGTCCCAGTCTGACCGCAGGCACCATTATCCCTGGACCAGTTGCACGACCTGCGGCCCCCGATTCTCGATCATCGAATCGATGCCATTCGAACGAGCTCGGACATCGCTGGAACAATTCCCGCTCTGTGCCGCTTGTGCTCGTGAATACTCGGATTCGCGGGACCGACGCTTCCACGCGCAGACGACGGGTTGCGCCCAGTGCGGCCCGCAAGTGTGGTGTACCGACGAGACCGGGCAGACTTTGGCTCACCGTCGCATGGCGATCGAGTTCGCGGCAGAAATGATCCGCCAGGGGCAGATCATCGCTCTTCGCGGGGTTGGCGGCTATCAACTGGTGTGCGATGCGACCTCTGACGCAGCCGTCGCCCGATTGCGGCACCACAAGCGGCGACGTGCCAAACCTCTTGCGATTATGGTGGCCTCGATCGATGCGGCAGAACAAATTGCATTGGTTGATGACCTGGGCCGCAGCGCTCTGGCGGATCCCGCCAACCCCATCGTGCTGCTTATTGCGCGGCCATCAAATGGATTGGCTGCGGGAATCCATCCGGAATTCAATTCGATTGGGGTGATGCTACCCACGTCCGCTCTGCACTGGATGTTGCTGAAGTCCTGTGGTGTCCCGTTAGTCATGACCAGTGGCAATCTCGAAGGCAAACCCCTGGAGGTGACCGCGGAATCCGCACAGATCGCGTTGCTCGGCATTGCAGAGCTGTGGCTGCATCATGACCGTCCGATCGCGCATCCTGTTGATGATAGTGTCGTGCACATCGTTGGCGGGCGACTGGCGACGATCCGACTCGCGCGCGGGTTCGCCCCGCTGCCACTCGCCCTTAATGTGCGAGGACAACCGGCAGCATTCGCGACCGGTGGGCATCAGAAGGCAGCTTTCGCCATTGCCAACGGCTCGCAGGCCGTACTGGCGCCACATATTGGTGATCTGGAGGACATCGATTGCCGTGACCGATATGTTGCTCAGGCGACCGCATTGACGCGGTTATGTGGAGTGCAACCAGAACTATGGATCCATGATCTCCATCCACAGTACTTCACGACGCAGTGGGCCAAGGCACAATCTGGCCGGCATATTGCGGTCCAGCATCATCATGCTCATATCGCAGCGTCGATGCTGGAGCAGGGTTGGCTCGACCGGGAAGTTCTGGGAATTGCATTTGACGGCACAGGATACGGCCCCGATGGGACGATCTGGGGTGGTGAAGTCTTGCGTGCGAATTTAACAGGATTCCAACGGGTCGGTCATCTGCGGACCTTTCCGCTATTCGGTGGCGAGGCGGCCATTCGCGAACCGGTTCGCGTGACCCTGGCTCTAGCCTGCCAATCGTTCTCTCGGGATGAGTTGGTCACCCACTTGACCGTTCAGGAGTGCGAAGAAATGCAACGGCTGAGACCTCTCCTGAAGAAACCTGATCTTGCTTTGCACACTTCCAGCGCGGGCCGACTGTTCGACGGAGTTGCGGCACTCGTCCTGGGAGTGAAGATTTCCGACTTCGACGGACAACCCGCACAGTTGCTGGAGGCGATTTGCGATCAATCCGACACGCAGAGCTACCACTTCGAGGTGGATTCAACGTCCGAGGGCGAAATTGACTGGCGGTCCATGATTCGGAAATTGCTCGTTGACCGCAGGCAAGGCGTCTCACCGGGACAGCTGGCAATGCGGTTTCATCGTGGTCTCGCCCAAGCCATCGCCGAGGTCTGCCGGCGGTACCCGGAACTACCTGTCGTTCTGACTGGTGGAACTTTTCAAAACAAAGTCCTCGTCGAACTTGTCATCGACTTGCTTGGCGATCATCCACAACCAATTGCGCTTCCGGGTACAATTCCGGTCAACGATGGTGGCCTGGCAGCCGGGCAACTTGCAGTCGGCATGGCGATCTACGCCCGAGAATATCGAAGCGACCTTCTTAACACTTCGGAAATGTCATAGCGCGGGATAATTTCACTCATGTGCCTCGCTGTTCCAGGAAAACTTGTTCGCTGGTTAGATCGCGATCCGGTCTTTGCTCGCGCGGAGATTGAATTTGCCGGAATCCGACGAGTCTGTCACATGGCGTGTGTCCCTGAAGCATCTGAGGGCGAGTTCGTACTGGTCCACGCCGGTGTGGCGATCACTCGGATCGATACTGATGAGGCCGATCGAATCCTGGCAGATCTCGTCCAACTCGAAATCGAGGATGAGGAGTCGACGCCATGAAGTATGTCGATGAATTCCGGGATCCGGTCCTCGCGCGGAAGCTCATCCAGGACATTAAAGAGCTAGCGACTTGCCCTTGGGTCTTGATGGAAGTGTGCGGCGGGCAGACGCATGGCCTGTTGAGAAGCGGGATCGTCCAGGAACTCGAAGGAGTTATCGAACTTATTCATGGTCCCGGCTGCCCGGTCTGCGTGACCCCGGCCGAGGCGATTGATTTCGCACAAGAGTTATCTCTGCGGCCAGAGACGATCTTGACCAGTTTTGGCGACATGCTCCGAGTGCCTGGAAGTCGCGAGTCGCTGGTTGCGACGCGCGCACGTGGTGGAGATGTGCGCACGGTCTACTCGCCGATCGACGCGGTCGAACTCGCACAATGTGAGCCATCCCGTCATGTCGTATTCTTTGCTGTGGGGTTCGAGACGACAGCACCGGCCACAGCACTCGCAGTCCTGCAGGCAAGCAAACTGCAGCTTATGAACTTCAGTCTGCTCGTGGCTCATGTTCGAGTTCAACCTGCAATGGAAGCCATTCTGGAAGCTCCCGGTTGCCCAGTTCAAGGGTTTCTCGCTGCGGGGCATGTCTGCTCGATATCGGGTTATCATTCTTATGCTGAGTTGACAAGCAAGTATCGCGTGCCAATTGTGGTCACCGGTTTCGAGCCTGTTGATCTATTGCTCGGAATCAAGCAATGCATCGAGCAATTGGAGCAGGGTCAAGCGGAAGTGTGCAACCAGTATGCTCGGAATGTTTCGGCGGCTGGCAACGTCGATGCACAGCGAATCGTCGATGATGTTTATGAGGTCGCGGATTGTCCGTGGCGCGGACTGGGATTAGTTAAGGATGGTGGATTCCGCCTTCGTCCTGAATGGCAAAAGTACGATGCTCGGCAGCGTTTCAAAAGCCTGCATGTGGAGCAGAGAAGTGATTCCGCTGAGTGCCTGAGTGGAGATGTCCTGTCAGGTCGCATCAAACCAACAGCATGTCCGAGTTTCGGTACCAGGTGCACCCCGGAGTTTCCGCTCGGAGCCCCCATGGTTTCGTCCGAAGGGGCGTGTGCCGCATATTACCGCTATCGCCGTAGCGTCGTACCAATGCCCTCTGTTGCCGGCTTGACATCTGCAGGTGAAGCATGACGGCGAACTGGGACAGTCTCTCGTGCCCGTCGGGAACCGGTACCGATTAGGGGAAGGTCACGTTGGCACACGGAGAAGGGGGGCGTTTGACCCGACAACTGATCGCTCAGCACATCGTTCCGGCGTTTCAGAATTCCGCTGTATCGTCACTTGGCGATGCGGCGTTGCTTCCGCTGCTGAACGGGCCTGTCGCATTCACGACAGACAGCTTTGTCGTTTCACCACTCTTTTTTCCGGGTGGCGATATTGGAAAGCTAGCCGTGTTTGGAACGGTCAATGACCTCGTCGTCAGCGGTGCTCGGCCGCGCTGGTTGAGTCTGTCACTGATCATTGAAGAGGGGTTTCCCATTGCGACACTGACTCGAATCATTCAAAGTATTGCAGAAGCGGCTAAAACTGCTGATGTTGAAATCGTTACGGGCGACACGAAAGTCGTCCCTCGTGGAGCTGCAGATCAGATCTTCATCAATACGGCTGGTGTGGGCGAACTGATTGCACCTGTCCCACCTGGACCTTCAGCATTGCAGTCCAGTGACGAAATTGTCGTCACTGGGCCGATCGGACGACACGGAGTCGCCATCCTGGCCAGCCGTGAGAACTTCGGAATTGATCCTGTCCCCCGTAGCGACTGCGCCCCACTGAGGGGGTTAGTTGACGTGCTGCGCCAAGGTGGCTGTCCTATCAGAGCAATGCGTGATGCGACACGAGGTGGAGTTGCAGCAGTGCTGCACGAATGGGCTGAACAATCCCGACTGACGATGTCGATCACGGAAGCCACGATCCCCGTGACAGATGAGGTACGAGGCGTCTGTGAGTTACTCGGCCTTGATCCATTGCACATCGCAAATGAGGGCACGATGGTTGTCGTGGTTCCCGCAGGGTGGGGAGCAAGCGCCGTCTCCCTTCTGCGCACGCTGGAAGCAGGCGTCCGCGCTGCAGTGATCGGTTCCGTAGTTCCGCAGCGTACGGCTTCAGTCATTGTTCACCGGGTCTTGGGAACAGATCAGCCGTTGGATGATCCGGCGGGCAGTCCATTACCTCGGATTTGCTGACGCTTGCTTCGTGCATCATTCGACACATGGATCGAGCCTTTCAGACCTCGGATTCGTTTCGAAATCTGAGCGAGATCGCACTTCAGCGTGCGACGACGCACAGCTGGCTTGGCTGGACTCAGCAAGTGACGCCGCAGAATTTGCACGGACGGCGACGCGCATGGCTATTCGAAGCACCAAAGAATCAATCTGGCACGCGGATTGCCTGATCAGCTTTCGATATCCGAACCCGCACGCATCGCTAGTGGCTTCATTCTTCTGATTGCGCTGGTGGGACCGAGCCATCAAGTGGCTCCAGTCCCACAAGTAACCTTCGCTGAAGTTTGTCTGGGGAAGTAGTTGCATCTCGCAGTGCGGTATTGTTCTCAGTGGAAACCCACCCCGCTGAATCGATACCGCACTGATTCTTTTGTAATGACTGGGCGTGAGCTCTAACGGACCTGGAAGAAAACGCCAGATCATGACTCACTTCAAAACATTGGACGGCATCTTTCATCCTTCCTGCGTCGCGGTGGTTGGCGCGAGCGACAAGCCGGGCTCAGTTGGCCACGCGGTGTATGCCAACCTCAAGTCGGCGAAGTTTGGGGGCACGCTGCTGCCCATCAACTCGCAGCATGACATGATTCAGGGCGATCCAGCGGCAAGATCCCTGCGCGACGCGAAGGTGCGGCCCGATCTCGTTGTCGTCTGTACTCCCGCGGCGACCGTTCCCACGATCGCACGTGAATGCGGCGAACTGGGGGTGGGTGGGATGATCATCATCTCAGCCGGCTTTCGCGAAGCCGGTAAAGCCGGCCGCATTCTGGAAGCCGAGGTGAAATCCGTACTGAGGGAGTATCCGCGACTGCGCGTGATTGGTCCTAACTGTCTGGGGGTCCTGGCGCCAAACAGTCATCTCAACGCGAGTTTCTCTGCCACGATGCCACGTGCCGGTGGTCTGGCTGTGATCTCCCAATCGGGCGCACTTTGTACGGCGATCCTCGACTGGTCGCGAGACCGCGAGATTGGATTCTCGGGCATCGTGTCGGTCGGCAACATGCTCGATGTCGGATTCGGTGACTTGATCGACTACTTCGCCGCAGATCGACACACGTCCGCGCTGTTACTTTACATAGAGTCCCTGACTGACCCGCAGCAATTCATTGATGCCGCCCAAAAGTGTACGCGAAACAAGCCAATCATCGCGTTGAAATCCGGCCGCTTCGCTGAATCCAGCCTCGCAGCATTATCTCATACCGGGGCAATGGCTGGCGTAGATGCCGTCTACGATGCGGCATTTCGCCGGGCAGGTATTGAGCGTGTCTTCTCATTCGACGACCTGTTCGATTGCGCGAAGTTGCTGGAAAGTCAGCGTCAACCGGCGGGGCCCAGACTGGCTATTGTGACGAACGCCGGAGGTCCCGGGATCATGGCCAGTGACGCCTGGCTGGCCCAGCGCGGCCAGATGGCTCGACTATCGACACACACCGTTGATGCACTCAATCAAGCGCTCCCCTCGCAATGGTCGCATGGAAACCCGATTGATGTCCTGGGGGATGCCCAAGCTGATCGCTATGCTGCCGCGCTCCAAGTTGTGGCCTCGGATGCCAGCGTCGATTCGATCATTGTAATTCTCACTCCGCAATCGATGACCGATCCCCTCGCTATTGCGAAAACCATTGCGAGATGTTCGCGGACGCAGAAAAAACCAGTTCTTGCAGTCTGGATGGGTGGACCGGCCGTACGGGCCGGTCGCCAGGTCCTGGAAGCTGCTCGAATCCCGGTCTACGTCACTCCCGAACAGGCAGTCCAGGCATTGGCGCACCTCGTCTCGGCGGGTCGGTTGCGCGAACAAGCAGTTCCGTTGAAATTACCACACTCGCCATCGCCAGAGGAAACACCTGTTGTGGGTGAAGCGAGCCTCAATTCCTATAACGCCAATCGTGCGGCAAAGTGGCAAGCACGCCTCGGTCAGACCTCGGGGTTACTGGGGGAAGTCGTCGCGAAAGAACTGCTCGCAGACTATGGAATCCCAGTCGTCCCGACACACATCGCTCGGTCAGCTGCCGAGGCCGCCGAACTGGCGACCAAAGGGGGATATCCGGTTGTGCTAAAGATCGTGTCTTCTGACATTTCGCACAAGACCGATATCGGAGGTGTTGCATTGAACTTGGCCAATGCCGATGCCGTGCACATCGCCTACCAGCGAATGCGGGAATCGGTCGCGCAAAAACAGCCCGCAGCGCAGATCGACGGAGTGACCGTGCAACCAATGATTGCCGCCAGCCGAGGTGTCGAATTACTGCTGGGATCAACCTGCGACCCGATATTCGGTCCGGTGATTGTCGTCGGCAGCGGAGGCATCACCGCCGAAATTCAGCACGATCTGGCCATGCAACTGCCGCCGCTCAGCGAACGACGCATCAAATGCATGCTGCAAGAACTGCGAATCTATCCAATCCTTGAGGGCTATCGGGGGCGCCCCGGAGTCGATCTTCGACGACTAGCCGAAGTGATCTTAAGTTTCTCACGCCTGGTCGAAGATCGTCCCGAAATCACGGCACTGGAGATAAATCCGCTACTGGTCGGTCCAAGCGATATCATCGCCCTGGATGCTCGTGTGATCGTCAAGGCGAGCTCGGAGAGTGGTTGAACTGGTTCGTTCCTGGTCGCAACCATTATCCCAAACCAGTCATCGTGTTGTCATACCCCGGAATTCCAAGCTGTAGCCACCTGCGACTGATTGATTGCTGTAACTCAGAGCAATTCCGTCCTGCGCAAAGCACCGGTAGCTTGTTCTAATGAATATTCGCTCGATCGTCCGGAATCGATCACGGTGGTCGTTCGCTTAGCATCAGGAGCAGATGGTTCCCATTGCTTCGCCGCAGAGAGATACACGTTCCAATCCGCATCTGACGCATCTCCCCGGCGATCATTTATGCGGCGGTGAATGACGTCCGGGTTCGCTTCGCACAGCAGGCAGACGACCGGTATCGCCAGTCGTTCGGCCGCTTCAATGAACCGTCGTCGATCGTCTGTGCGGGAGAACGTCGCATCGACAATGCACCTTCTTCCCTGTCGCAACAAAGTCTCTGCGCGTTGTAGACACTCGTCATAGGTGCTGTCTGTCCACTCGCTGGAATAGATTCCTTGCTGGAATCCGGTCGCGGATGAGGTCTCCGGGTCCAGTCCAGCCAGTTCCTTGCGTACTACGTCAGAACGAATCACCGTGCAGTTCGCGACTTCGGCCAATCGATGAGCGAGTGTTGACTTGCCCGTGCCGGGCAATCCACCGACCAGGACCAGGCCAGCACGTTGCGCCGGACGTTCCAATTCACTCAACGCCAGCATCCAGTGGGCGCGCGCGCGAACCGCCGCCTGGCTTCGCTCCTCAGGCCCTATCTCAGGCTCCTTAAGTTCGAGCGTCTCGACTTTGGCACGCACGGCAGCCCGATACGAGCTATACAGCGGCAGTAGTTGCATCCCTTCATCGTCCTGAATGGATTCGAAGTAGGCTGTGACGAGTTCACTCGCCAGATCGCGGCGATTGTGGAACTTCAAATCCATCACCAGAAACGCCAGATCGGCCACTGGGTCGGTGAACCGAAACGCGTCGTTGAATTCAATGCAATCGATGATAGCCAGATCCGCTGCAGGCGCGAGTTCCGGAAACAAATAGACGTGATCGAGATGCAGATCACCGTGCACATCGCGCGGGATCCCGTGGTTGGCGCGCTCTTCGATCAAGTCTTTCACGGTAGCCAGACGCTCGTCCGTCAAGTCGGTCAGGCGTGCCATCAGCGCCTGATCCAGTGCTCCGGCGCCAGGCTGGCGGGCAACTTCCAGATTGTCCCGGATATTGCGAGCGACGGCTGCGAATTGGGCATACTGGACCATTCCGGGATTGAACGGCGCTCCCTTGTGAAATTCCGCCAGGCGGACCGCCAGGGAACGAATCTGTGCTGCACTGACTTCATCCCGGCTGAGTCGCTGTTCCAATGTTGCCGTATCTGGCAGCCGGCGCATTTTCACGGCCCATTCGACCGGCTCACCCGTTCCATCCACCACGAGCCGGCCGTTTTGCAGCACAATCGGCACGACACCCAGATAGACATCCGGCGCCAGACGACGGTTCAACTCGACTTCCCGCTCACAAATGCGGTGTCTTTTCTCCAGTGAGCTGAAATCCAGAAACGGAAACTTGACTGGTTTCTTGATCTTGTAGACCAGATCGTCCGCCAGGAACACTACCGAGATGTGCGTCTGGCGGACTTCGACCAGTTTCACTGAGTGAGAGTAAGCCGCTGGGTCGGAAAGTCCGGTCAGTAACGCTTGCAAGTCCATCCCGGCAACCTCACTTTGCGAAGACGCTTTCCTGAATTGGGGACTGTCCAGACTCTCATCACGTTCGTGGCAATGCCTCGAACCCCGCCACCAGGTCGAAGAGTTCTTCATCGATAGAACTCTGCCGAAGCCGGTGAAACGATTGATTCAAGTTACCGAGCAATTCGTCGATGTTCTTTTCGGCCCGTCGCATCGCGGCCAGGCGGCTGGCGTTTTCACTGGCCAGGGATTCCGCGCAGGCCTTAAATAACGAGACAAACAGATACTCGCGAAGCAACCCCGAGATTGTCTGCTCGTAACCGCCAATGAGCTCTGGCAACGTGCGAGTCGGCCATTTTTGCTGCGAGAGATCTTGATACCATTGCTGGTCAATCGGCAGTATCCGCTGACTGGTGGGTTCGCTCGATCCATCCCCCAGCGGCCGGTTGCGAAACAGGTAGACTTGCATCGGCTTGCCTGTTTCTCGTTCGGTTTCAACCTCTGACAGAATCTCCCCGATCAGTGGCACAATTGCGGCCACCGAGTTCGGCGCCGTGAGCAGGCCAAAGCAGTTCACGCCACGGTCAACGAGTTGATTCCGCATTCGCTCGCCCACAACCCAGATCGACTGCGTAGGTGGCAACGCCTGAAGGGACTGACAGACGAAGTCGGCCAGATGTTCGTTGAATTGACCGACCAGCCCCTGATCAGATCCAAAGACTACTGCTCCGATCGCGTCAGCCTGATGGTCACTGTCAATAATCTTATCGAACCCATTTTCGCGAAAGGCCGCGATCAGTGCCAGTTCGACTGTTCGGTAATAGTCCGACAGCGAAAGGACGGCACGCTCAAACTGGCCAATGCTGGACGCCGCCACCGCCTTCATGGAATGGACTACGGTATTCAGCTTGGTCGCTCCGTCAATCTGATGACGCAGACTTTCCAGAGTGTCGCTCATGATTGCTGCCCATAGGGCGCCAGCGTGGCCGTCGCCAATTCCAGTAACGACTTGCAGGCGTCGGCCAACAACTCGGACGAGGACTGCAGGCGTTTGATCACCGCCGGCGAAAGTGATCCTGCGGCCGCGGCGAGACTCAGTTGTGCTTCTCGCATGCGAGAGACTGGAATCTTGTCGAACAATCCATTCGTCAGTGCCAGCAGAAGGCAAATCTGGCTGGGGACAGTCAGCGGATCGAGCTCAGACTGCTTGAGGCATTCTCGAACGCGTACCCCGTGCTCGATCCGCTGCCGCGTTTCGGCATCCAGTCGCGTCCCAAACCGGGCGAATGTCTCCAGTTCCTCAAACTGTGCATAAGACAGTTTCAGATCCCCGGCAATCGCTCGATAGGCAGCACGCTGGGCCTTGCCACCCACTCGCGAGACGGACTTACTGACATCTATTGCGGGCAAGACGCCCAGTTCGAACAACGTTGGCGAGAGATAAAGTTGCCCATCGGTAATCGAGATCAGATTTGTGGGAATATAGGCGGCGATGTTCTGCGCTTCGGTCTCGATAATGGGCAACGCCGTTAATGAGCCTCCACCGAACTCTTCGCTCAAATGGGTCGCCCGTTCGAGCAAACGTGAATGGATATAGAAGATGTCTCCGGGAAACGCCTCGCGCCCCGGTGGACGACGCAGCAACAGAGACAATTCGCGGTAGGCGCGTGCGTGATGAGTCAGATCGTCGTAGACGATCAACACATCCCGTCCGCGTTCCATGAAGTACTCGGCAATGCTGGTCGCCGCGTAAGGCGCAATGTATTTCAGCCCCGGCGGGTCGTTCCCTTCGCTGACCACCACGACCGTGTATTCAAGTGCCCCGCGTTCCTTGAGAACGCCGATGACCCTGGCGACGGCGGATGCTCGCTGGCCGATTGCACAATAGACGCAGATGACATCCTGATCGCGTTGATTCAGAATCGTGTCGACGGCGATAGACGTCTTGCCTGTCTGACGATCCCCCAATATTAATTCGCGCTGGCCACGTCCAATCGGAATCAGGGCATCAATGACCTTGATACCTGTCTGCAACGGGGTCGTCACCGGAGCGCGGTCCATAATCGGGCGAGCAGGGCGTTCAATCGGTAACCGGGATTGAAATGCCAGCGGCCCCAGGCCATCAAGGGGTTGCCCCAGCGGATTGATGACTCGTCCGATGACACCTTCGCCGACCGGCACGTCAATGACTCGCCCGGTTCGTTCCACTGGATTGCCGGTCCGAATCTGGCCGCATTCGCCCAATAAGACGACGCCGATTTCTTCGGGGTCAAGGTTGAACGCGACTCCCTGCAATCCTGAGGGAAAGCTCAGTAACTCTTCGTACCGGGTACCGGGCAATCCCGACACTCGCGCAATCGCATTCGAGACAGTCAGCACCGTCCCGGTTTCGCGCGCCACCAAGCGCGGCGAGAACGACTCACGCGCCCGGGCCAGCCTATCGAAAGTCTGGCCGACGACACTGTTGGCGGTGTCAACTGGCGTTGGGGACAACATTGTGATTCACACTTGCTGAAGAGATGCCGGAGACCTGCTGGAGTGCAGCTTCCGCCTGGGTGAGGTAGTCGGAAACGCTCCAGACAACCTTATGTCCGTTCACGAGGACTTCCACGCCGCAGACGAGATCGGGATTTGTCTCAAACTTCACTTCTCGTTCCGCCTGCCCCAACGAGTCGAGAATGGCCTGAATCTGCTCACGCGGCTGCGCGCCGAGTTCAAAGCGACTCTTGACGATGACGGGATGATCTGGCTGATGCACTTGTCCTTGAAGGGCCGCTTTGCCTTCCGCACTTAGACTCTGCACCTTTTGGGCGAGGATCTGGACGATCTGTGTTTCCAATGACGCGTCAGCCAGATCCCGAAGTGCCTGGCGAGTCATTGCAAACACTTCATGTTGGGTTCGTTCCGCAAACTCCCGTTCCCAGGCGAGACGATCGCTGGCCAACTTCATAGCGAAGCCCGCCCGCAGCGCATCGGCCTCACGGCGTGCGTCGGCGAGCAGCTTCAATCGTTCCCGTTCCACTTCCTCAGTCGCCGTACGCAGCAGCGACTCGCGTTGCTCCGTGAAGTGTTCGTTCTGCACTTCTAGCTGGCGGCGTTCCTGCAACGCGGCTGCCTTTTGGCCTTCGGCCTCGCTCAGTTGAGTGGCGATCAACTTCTCGCGGGCATCCACGGCGTCCAGGATCGGCCGATAGAGATAGCGCTTCAGCAGCCACACCAGCAGCAGGAAGTTGACCAGTTGGGCGCAAACAGTGAACCCGTCAAACAGCATGGTTCATTTGCCTCCCGTTTGCGCGATCACATGGGTCCAGAACGGGTTGGCAAAGATCAGGATCATCGAGACGACAAAACAGTAGATGGCAGTCGATTCGATCATGGCCAGACCCACGAACAAGGTCCGCGTGATCGACGCCGCGGCGTCAGGTTGCTGGGCCAGTGAATTTAAGGCCGTCGACAGCGATTTGCTTTCACCAGCCGCCGGGGCGATACAGCCAATGCACGTGCTGAAACCAGCCGTGGCAATCGAGGCGATGGCGATCAAGGTCATATTGTCCATTGAATGTCTCTCCAAAAATGAATCAGGCTTCGCGCGTCCGTGTCGCGGCGGCGATGTAGACCGTTGCTAAGATGCTGAAGATGTAGGCTTGCACCATTCCCGTCAGCAAACCGAGTGCCGTCATGAGCATCGGGAAGATGAGCGGCGTAATCGTGATCAGAATTCCCACGATCATCGCGCCACTCATCATGTTTCCAAATAATCGAATCGCCAGTGCGAGCGTTCGCGATACTTCACCAATGATATTGAATGGCAGCATGATGAAGGTGGGTTCGGTATAAGTCTTCAGGTAGTTGCCAAGACCATCGCCGGCAATCCCGTACCACGGAACCGCACAGAACACACAGATAGCCAGAGCAGCCGTCGTCGACAGCGAGCCCGTAGGTGGTTCAAACCAGGGAATGATGGTGCCCAGGTTGGCTGCCGCGATAAACAGAAACAAGGTTCCGACAAAGCCGACATAGTTGGCTGGCTGCCGCAAGCCAACTTCGCCAATCTGCTTGACGATGCCGGTAACGATGATTTCGAGAAAACACTGCCCGCGCGAAATCTGAATGCCAGACCTCAGCCCGCGAGTGATCACTGCCGATCCGATGACAAGCGCCAGGATCACGACCCAAGTCATCAGGATCGTGCCATTCAGCTTGATCCAGCCATATTGCCAGAAGATCAGTTCGTCGGCACTTAACCGCATGTTGGATGCTCCATTCCAGAGATCGAGCACGAACAGTGTGCCGCCGGAAGGCTGTGCAGAATGATGTAGCGCCCGACAAGGAAGCCCACCAGGCACACTGCCAATCTCTGCCACTGACCTTGTGAAAGCAACAGGAATGCCGAAGTGGCCACAGCCATCCGCAACACCAGACTGGCCAGAAACCACACTTCGGGATGCTTCGACCGCAGCCCGTAGCGAATCGTCCACCACAAGCCACCGAAGAAGATGACTCCCGCGCCGACGCCGCCGAGCAAGGGAAGAGTCAGAGCCTCAATGTTCATCGCGATTCTCCTCATTGCGGATGTCTGCCTGTTCCTCGGCAATCCAGCGCCACGCGTTCCAACAACCCAGGCACAGCCCGGCAACCAGCAATGTCAGCGTCCACGAATGTTTGGCCGGGTAGTGTCGATCGAGCCACATTCCCAGGCCGATCCCCAACAACAGCGGCACGACGATGGACCATCCCACCAGGCCCGACGCGGCAAACCCGAGCCAAATGCTGCGCATCCCGCGTCGGCGAGCTCGCAGCTTTCGAGTTTCTTTCGCACCAATTCGGTCGCTCAATCTGCGAGATCGGGCCTGTTTGCCGTCGGGAGAATCAGGCACGATGCAACTCCACCAGGCGCCGTATGAAGCTGCTCTCCAGTTTCGCCAGGACCGTTCGCATGTTTCGTTCGCGTTCGCCGAGATTCACGAACTCACGTTCAACTGCTTCCCGCAATGAACCCAGGTCCGAGCCACCGATAGCGTGACGCACCGAGATTGACACATCTCGACCAACTTTCACGATGACGCCTTCATCCACTGCAATGAATTGTTCGCCCAGCGCTACCGAGTCGAATGTCAGGATTCCAGGCACCAGTACCGCCGCGCAATCCAGACGCCGCGGAAGCAGGCCAAACGATCCGCGATTGGTTTCCACGACAATCCGCGTAACGTCCTCGTGCTCGGCGAACACCTGAAACGGCAAGAGTAACTTCAAGTGCATGGTTGATGTTTCCTCCATCACTCTCCTCGTTCTTGAGGATCCCGTGACACCGCTTTGCCGACGTACTCGTCGGTCAAGCAGTGCCGCGTGAAACTTTCCGGACACTGTTTGACGACTGCGTACAGTCGCAAAACAGTGGCACGACAGCGGCTATGCCGGTTGTCGATTTCTGCTTGTGCGTTTGGCCTCGTCAATCGATCCAATCATGTAGAGTGCGCTTTCGGGATAGTCCCTGAATTCGTCATTGAGGATTCGTTCGCAGCCATTCAGAGCCTCTTCGCGGCTCACGAGTCTTCCCGCCATGCCGCTGAATTGTTCGGTCGTGTAGAAAGGCTGTGTGAGAAATCGCTCCAGCCGACGCGCCCTCAAGACGACATTACGGTCTTCCTGTGACAGTTGCTCCAGCCCCAGCATGGCGATGATGTCCTTCAATTCCGCATATTGAGCCAGCGTCCGACGGACATCCTGTGCCAATTGATAGTGCCGTTCGCCAACAATGCGAGGCGTGGCCATTTTTGACGTGGACTGCAGCGGATCAACTGCGGGAAAGAGGCCTTCGCTCGCCCGGCGTCGCGACAGGACGATCGATGCAGAAAGATGCGAAAACGTGTGGACGGCGGCCGGATCGGTAAAATCGTCGGCTGGAACATAGACCGCCTGAATGGAAGTGATGGCTCCCGTATCGGTGTTCGCAATGCGTTCTTCCAGTTGCGACAGTTCGGTGGCCATTGTCGGTTGATAACCCAGTCGCGAGGGCATCTGGCCCATCAAGCCAGACACTTCTGACCCTGCCTGGACGAATCGAAAGATGTTGTCGATGAGCAACAGCACGTCGCGGCGTTCGTCGTCCCGGAAGTATTCGGCCATGGTCAGTGCCGCATGTCCGACGCGAAACCGGCTGCCAGGGGGCTCGTTCATCTGGGCGAAGATCATCACCATATTCGGCAACACACCGGCTGCGCGCATGTCGTGATAGAGCTCCTGCCCCTCGCGGCAGCGTTCACCGACTCCACAGAAAATGCTGACTCCTTCGTGGTGGCCCACCATGTTGTGGATCATTTCAGTGAGTAACACGGTTTTCCCGACACCAGCCCCGCCGAACAGTCCGGCCTTGCCACCCCGTTCAAGGGGCACCAGAACGTCGATGACCTTAATGCCGGTCTCGAAGACTTCGGACCTGGTGGAGCAGCGCGCGAGTGACGGGGGTGCCTGATGGACCGAACGCCATTCGACATTGTCCGGAGGCGGTCGGCGGTCGATCGGGTTGCCGAAGACGTCGAACATGCGCGACAGCACACCCGGCCCGACGGGCACTTGCAGTTCGCCCCCCGTATCCACGACAAGCATTCCCCGAGCGAGTCCCTGGGTGGGAGTCAATGCGATCCCCCGCACGGTGAACTCATCCAGTTCCGAGAGGACTTCGATTGCGACCTGGCCACTTTCTCCGGCTCGCAGCAATGACTTGATTGGAGGTAGTGTGGACTCAAACCGTACGTCGATAACGCTGCCCCGCACAGCGACAACCTGACCACAATTCTGTCGAGCTTCGAGTTGACTCATGGTCAATGGCGCTGATTGGGGTGATTCAGTTTTCTGGGCTGCCTATCCAGGCTTTTTGCGCGTTGCGTCAGGCACGATCAACCGCCCTCTACGCACAACTGATGCCAAAGCCAAAAACACGCTCCGAGTCCCTCGCGAATCAACCATCAAGTCTCGTACTTCGCGCCCACCGAGCGGTTCTGTCACAGAATTCCGACCGCACAGTGTGCCAAAACCGCACACCCGAACGCGACTGCCTGATGGCTGAACGAGGAATCTGCATCGAATTGCAATTCGGCTTGGAAGTTGCTATCCGAATCGTACGAGTGGGATACCCGCCGCAGCTGTTGCGGCGGCAGTTTCGAAGTAGCTCTTGATGAGAGTGGCCGCATGTCTTTGTTGTCGGAGCACTGGCACGCGAAGTCGATCGATTCAGCAATCACCTTGCTGAAGTCATCCCTGGATGGCCTCAGCCAGGGCGAAGCAGACAAGCGGTTGGCGACTCACGGCCCGAATCAACTGCCCACTGTCGGCCCGACGCCCGCGTGGCGACTTTTCCTGCGACAGTTCTGCAGCCCCCTGATCTATGTCCTGTTGGCGGCAGCGGTTGTCTCGATGCTGATCGGTGAGTTTCAGGACGCTGGATTTATCACAGCAGTTCTGCTGATGAACGCAGCGATCGGCAGCTATCAGGAGTACCACGCCGAGCGATCCAGTCTGGCATTGCGAAAGCTCCTGAACTCCGATGCCCATGTCATGCGCGATGGTGAGATCCGGCAGATTCCGGCGGAACATGTCGTGCCGGGTGATATCGTCTGGCTCGAATCGGGCGGACGGGTCCCCGGAGATATTCGGCTCGTCTCGACACAGAACCTGGAAGTCGACGAGTCGATGCTCACGGGCGAGTCTCTGGCCGTCACCAAAAGTCACGAGTGGCAGGGGACCGAATCGACCCCTGTCGCGGACCGGGCCAACATGGCGATGGCCGGTTCGATGATCATGCGTGGCCGAAGCAAGGGCATCGTTGTCGCCACCGGTATGCAAACCAATATCGGACAGGTCGCACGCGATATCACGACAGTTTCTGGTGGACAGCCCCCGCTGCTGGAACGGATCGAGCGTTTTACGAACGGGATCACCATTGCCACGGTCTGCATCTCCCTGATCATTGGCGGGCTGGCGGTGCTGGTCTCGCACTATTCGCTGCTGGATACGTTCTTTTTGATCGTCGCCCTCGCAGTTTCGGCGATTCCCGAAGGCTTGCCTGTCGCGATCACCGTGGCCTTGTCAGTCGCAGCCATCCGGATGGCCAAGCGCAATGTCATCGTCCGCCGGCTGGCGGCCGTCGAAGGCCTGGGAAGCTGTACCCTGATCGCCACGGACAAGACGGGCACGCTGACCTGCAACGAGCTGACCGCACGCGAACTGCAACTGGCCAATCGGGCAGTCGTACACGTGACCGGCGAAGGCTTCGTTCCGCAGGGAACCGTAACACTCGATCAAGAGCATCAGGACGACGAAAGCCGTCAACTGCTGGAACAGATCACACGAGCCGGGGTCCTGTGCAATGAGGCCACTCTCACGCAACAGGATGGCAAATGGATCACGCGGGGCGATGCGGTGGACGTCGCTCTGCTGTGTCTGGGTCATAAACAAGGGATGCAACGACAACAGTTGCTGGAATGTTATCCGCAGGTCAATCAGCTTCCCTTCGAATCCGAGCATCAGTTCGCGGCGACCTACCATCAAGATGGGGATCAGACCGTCGTTTTTGTAAAAGGAAGCCCGGAACAGGTGCTGCCGATGTGTACCGATGCCGGAGACAATGTCGCCACTCACGACATTGTCTCCGGCATGGCTAAACGCGGTCTGCGAGTATTGGCGGTCGCCACCGCTGTATTAGCACAACCCCTGCAATCCGACGAAGTGCCTCCCCGGCCTTCAAACCTGAATTGGCTGGGATTCGTGGGCTTGATCGATCCGCTACGGGCCACGGCTGGCGAAGCCATTCAATCATGCCAATCGGCTGGAGTGCGAGTCTCGATGATCACCGGCGATCATCGAGACACGGCTGTGGCAATCGCACGGGATTTGGGCCTGGTCGAGCGTGACGACCAAGTCCTGACCGGTCCAGAACTGGCGGGGCTTTCCGACGCAGAACTGGCTGCCGCCGTGCATCGAGTGCGAGTGTACGCCCGAGTGACGCCGAACGACAAATTGCGGATTGTCGACGCCATCCGTCGCGCCGGTTTTTTCGTGGCGGTGACCGGGGATGGTGTGAATGACGCCCCCGCTCTGCGGACGGCAAACATCGGCGTGGCAATGGGCAAGATGGGAACCGATGTCGCGCGTGAAGCGGCGGATCTGGTGATCAGCGACGACAATTTTGCCTCCATTGTCGCCGGGATCGATGAAGGACGGATCGCTTACGACAACATTCGCAAAGTCATTTTCCTGCTCACGTCGATGGGTGCGGCCGAACTGTTGATGGTCTTGCTGGCCGTCGCCACGGGAGTACCGGTGCCGTTGCTGCCGGTCCAGTTGTTATGGCTGAACCTGGTCACGGATGGCATTCAGGGTGCCGCACTAGCGTTCGAACCTGGCGAAGGCAATACGCTGCAAAGACAGCCACGATCACCGTTGGAACCGATCTTTAACCGCCTTATGATCGAACGGATGCTGCTGTCAGTCGGCATCGTAGGTGCCGGCGGATTCTTGTGCTTCTCTGCTGCTCTCTGGTATGGCTGGTCCATCGCGGCGGCTCGCAACCTGCTGTTACTGGTAATGGTCTTGTTCGAGAATTTCCACGTTGGAAACTGCCGCTCGGAGACGGCCTCGATTCTCCGGTTGTCGCCATTCAGCAGCCCATTTTTGCTAATTGGCACGCTGGCTGCACTAGGGGTGCATGTCTGCGGAATGTCTATTCCATTACTTCAGTCGACCCTCTCAACCGAACCCGTTAGCTGGCACGTTTGGGTGATCGCCTTGTTAGTTGCATCTTCAGTGGTACCGGCATTGGAACTTCACAAGTGGTGGTGGGCCAGGCGACATTCGGTCAACAGCCAACTGGCAAGCAATTGAGAAATGTCGGAATCAACACGGTGGATTCGATTCCAACCCGATTATCAAAACTGCATTTCACAAACGTCTCACAAGGAGCACGGCAATGACGAATCTGATTGGTTTTCAAAACGTTCTGGTCGCGACTGACTTCTCTCCTGACGCGGAAGCCGCACTCAAAGAAGCAATCTGGATCGCTCGCCAGGCTGGTACACAGATCACCCTGATTCACGTCCTGCCCGACTTGCGTAAGTCGCTCCTGTTGGCGTCGTCCGAGGCCCAATTGGATACGATTTACAGAGATGGCGAAAAGATTCAGCAGGAGATCCGCGAAGAATCGCTCGCTCGAATGCACTTCCTGATTGAGAAGCTGAATGCAAATGATCTGAAAATCAAATGTCACGTATTACTGGGAGATCCGTCTATCTCGATTATTCACGAAGTCCAACGGGGCAAGTTCGACGTGCTCTTCGTGGGTACCCGCAATCAATCCGCTTGGGAACGGTTTGTCATCGGGAGCACGGCAAAGCGACTGATCCGGAAGTGCCCCGTGCCAGTGTGGACGGTCAACTCTGCCAGCAGCGAAGTCCCTAGGAAGATTCTGGCAGCGACCGATTTCTCCGAAGTCAGTCGACGAGCGGCATTGCTGGGCAGACGAATCGCACGGCAATCAGACGCCGAATTCCATCTGGTGCATATTATCGATTCACAGGAGATACCAGTCGGCGTCATTGAAAAGATGGCGGCGGGCACGACGTTGCACGATGAGTTGAATTCCATTGCACAACGGAAGATGGCCGAATTCATCACTTTGTTCGATGGAAATCCTGAGCCAATTCATTCGCACGTGTCGTGGGGCATCGCTGCTCAGGACATACCGCAACTCGCCGAGCAGTTAAAGATTGACCTGCTTGTCCTGGGATCAGTGGGCCGTAGCGGGATCAAGGGAGTCCTCCTCGGCAATACTGCGGAGAAGCTGCTGAATAGTTGCAACTGCAGCATCCTCGCGGTAAAGCCGGAAGGTTTTGTATCACCCATCGAACCTGCATTCTGGCCGCTGCATGGCGAGTCTGAGAAGAAGACTGAAGTCTCGGCGACCGCGTGCAGTATCCAGTGACCGGCCAACTGTCAACTCACATGTCAAATCGTGTGATCAATTAAGAAGCCCTAACAAAACCGGTTGTGGGCACCCGTGTGACAAGGCAAATCCAGTGTTTTCGAGGTGCCGCAGAGGTTTTGTTAGCGTTTATAAGATCCGAAGGCATGCCATTTGCGCGTGCAATGAAGGCTGCAACTGGACTATGTAAGTGGTCTCGGCCGTGAACAATCCTGGAACTCCTAGAACGTATTGCCTCTTGTCATTCTCGCGTCCTGAGCGACGCAAGCATGCACTGAGGAGTAGCCAAAGCAAGTTGGAACGCGCCATGCCCCAGACAAATATTGCAACGATAACACCTCAACAACTGCATGACATGAAGCAATCGGGTCAGGATATCAACCTGATAGATGTTCGGACTCCGGTAGAGTTCCGCGAGATCCATGTCAAGTTTGCACGCAACGTACCCCTGGACCTGTTGAATGCGGCACAAATGGCGGCCGTCCGCGGTGACAGCGGACAGCCGCTCTATGTGATATGTCGCTCTGGAGGCCGCGGCAATCAGGCCTGCGCGAAGTTTTTGGCGGCAGGCTACGCGAACATCATCAACGTCGAAGGTGGAACCGAAGCTTGGGATCAGGCAGGCCTGCCCGTGGTACGTGGAAAGCAGGCGATATCGCTCGAACGCCAAGTACGGATTGCAGCGGGCTCGCTTGTGCTGATTGGCTTGCTGCTGAGCTATTTCGTACATCCGTACTGGGCCGGGTTGTCAGCATTTGTGGGCGCCGGACTTGTGTTTGCCGGGATCACGGATACCTGCGGGATGGGTATGTTGCTCGCACGGATGCCTTGGAATCAAGTTCCGCAGACTTCGCCGAACAACACCACGAACAAGACTGGGACCTGTCCACCAGAGTCGAAGTCATCGTGTTGCAATTGAGGTCAGTGCTGGAATGATCGAATCGCCGAATTAGACCACAACGCAGTCCGACCTCCACAACACACCACTCTCCCTTCATGACCGTGCGTGGCATAATTCCGCACAATCCTCACGATACGCATAAGTCCCATATTGACGACACTTTCTGCTGCGCTCGGGACAACCTGGAAAGGCTAACGTACGAACGTACGGGAAATCCTCATTCAATCTTCACTTCGCAAGCATTCTCCTTTAGAATCAACTATAACTTAGATCAAGGCTTGCGGTGATTGGCAGGATCCATCGCCTCAAGTTGCCGCAATGCACAGACTGTGCATGATTTTCAAACATCCAGGCGCGATGCGACCCGACATCAGGGAGGATGCGGTGGGGGGATTGGACACAACCTGGGAAGCTTTTCGAGGCCGAGTCAACGCGGCACTCGAAAAGTGCGTAATACAGGGACCGGATTGTCCGCCTCGTCTGCAAGAAGCCATGTCCTACAGCCTGCTGGCGGGAGGCAAGCGATTGCGGCCCGTGCTGGTGTTACTGGCCTGTGAAGCGTGTGGTGGTGATCCCGAAGCGGCACTGCCGGCCGCGTGTGCTCTGGAGATGGTTCATACCTACTCGTTGATTCACGACGATCTACCCGCGATGGACGACGACGATTTGCGTCGCGGTCGGCCGACGAATCACAAAGTGTTTGGAGAAGCCTTGGCGATTCTGGCCGGTGATGCCCTGTTGACCCTGGCGTTTGAACTGGTCGCTAACGAAGTTCAGCCGCCGGAAATTGCCGCTGCATGCTGTGCCGATCTGGCCAATGCAGCGGGAGCCGTCGGCATGGTCGCCGGACAGGTGGCCGATCTGGAAGCGGAAGAATCGGGAGCCGCGTCGCTCGAACAGTTGGAGGCCATCCATCGTCGCAAGACCGGCCGGCTGCTGTGCTCGGCACTGACGATGGGTGCCCGGATTGCTCGGGCCGATGTGGACACGTTAAGTCGGCTCCGCGAATACGGTCTACATATCGGGCTGGCGTTTCAGATCACGGATGACTTGCTGGATGTGCGAGGAAATGCCGACAAAATCGGCAAAGGTGTTAACAAGGATGCCGCCCTGGGAAAGCTGACCTACCCTTCATTGTTGGGGGAAGCCGCAAGTGTACTAAGGGCCGAAGCATTGATCGCCACGGCGTGTGAGTTGCTGGAACCGTTGGGCGAACGAGGTCAGAAGTTGCAGGATCTAGCGCAATTTGTTTTGCATCGAGATCATTAACCTCGAATTGAGCTTATTGGAAGTACCATGTCAAAACCCACCGAACCGCAGATTCTGCCGCGTATTGCGTCTCCGTTTGATCTGCGGACATTGACCGACCCGGAACTGCAGCAGCTCGCGCAGGAAATCCGGGATACGCTGTGCAATCTGGTCAGCCATCGGACGGCTCACTTTGCCAGTAACCTGGGCGTCGTCGAACTGTGCATTGCATTGCATCAGGTATTTGACTTCTCCAATGACCGGTTGATCTGGGACACGGGCCACCAGATCTATCCCCACAAGCTGGTAACGGGGCGCTATCACGAGTTCACATCGATCCGCCAAAAGGGTGGGTTGATGGGGTATCCCAATCCTGTCGAGAGCCAGTACGACCTGTTCATGACCGGGCATGCCGGCAGCAGTGTGTCGACGGTGCTGGGGATGAAGGCGGCCGACGATTTGATTTCGCCCCGCAAGCGACGATCGGTCGCGGTGATCGGCGATGGAGCCTTACCATCGGGAATTGTCTTCGAGGCCTTCAACAATGCCGCCGGTTTGGACAAAGACCTGCTCGTCATCTTGAACGACAACAAAATGGGGATCTGCCCGCGAGTCGGTGGTGTGGCGAAGTACCTCGATTCGGCCCGGTTGACACCCAGTTATGCCAATTTCAAACGGGACCTGTCGAAGATCCTGCGTCAGATTCCGTTCGTGGGCGACTCAATGCAGCGTGGACTGTCGCAATTCAAAGAAGCGATGAAGCTGTACCTGCACGGAGGCATGCTGTTCGAAGAATTGGGTTTCCGCTACATCGGGCCGGTCGATGGCCACGATCTGAAGTCGTTGCGAGAATATCTCGAAATGGTCAAGGACCTGGAAGGTCCGGTACTGCTGCACGTCTTTACGGAGAAGGGCCACGGTTTCGCGCCCGCCTGTGAAGACCCCGTTCTCTTTCATACGCCACCTCCCTTCGAGCGGCAGGATGAAGAGATCATCTCGATCAAGAAGAGTTCCAACCGCGCCTATACCGACGCGGTCAGCGATGCGATCCGCACGGCTATGCAGCGCGATCCGCGAGTGGCCGTCATCACGGCAGCCATGTGCGAAGGGAACAAGCTGAATGCCGTGCGCGATGAATTCCCCGCCCGGTTCTTCGACGTGGGGATTTGCGAAGGACATGGCGTCGCCTTTGCCGGCGGCATGGCCAAAGCCGGAATGCGGCCGATCGTCGACATTTACAGTACGTTCCTGCAGCGTAGCTTCGACCAGATTTTTCAGGAGGCCGCGTTGCAGAATCTGCCCGTCACCTTCTGTCTCGACCGAGCCGGCCTGTGTGGGCCCGATGGTCCGACGCACCACGGGACGTTCGACAACAGCTACATGCGGGTCTTCCCGAACATGGTCCTGCTGGCTCCAGGCGACGAACAAGACGTCGCCCCGATGTTGGACTTCGCCCTGACATATGATGGCCCAGTTTCCATCCGCTATCCGAAATGCAATGTCGAGACCATCGAACGACCGGCTCAGCCCGTAGAGCTAGGTAAATCTGAAGTTCTGAACTGGGGTCATGACGGCATGCTGATTGCCTGTGGCACGTTCCTGGGAAATTGCGTCAAAGCGGCCGCGGAACTGCGCAAACAGGGACTCGATGTCGGCATCATCAATGCTCGCTTCATCAAGCCACTTGATGAACAGGTCTTGCTGCAGGCAATTCGCGAGGCGCGGTTCGTCATCACGATCGAAGAGAGCACACTCGTCGGCGGCTTCGGTTCGGCAGTCCTGGAACTGGCCAACGAGCATGGTCTCGACACACGCCATGTGCGGCGTCTCGGCATTCCCGATCGCTTTATTGAACACGGTGAGCGAAGCGAACAACTGGCGGACCTGGGGTTGGACTTGGCAGGCATTGTCCGAGCGGGAAAAGAAATGGCCCGAAGGACAGACACAGTGGCTGTCGATGCACGATCTGTTGCGGGCTAGGACGGCAGTTTGAAAATCAGCCGGAACGCGCTAGCGTCCGGTCGGGTGGCACGCCCAATCGAAAATCAACGACCATTCAACCATTTCTATCTCCCCTCGCCCCAGTACTCTGGGGGTGAGGGGAAGGGCAAACCAGCGAGTGTCATCGCAGCTTTTCTGAAATATGCTGCAAGCCAGCATATTCATTCCCTATGGAAGTCGGTGCGCAAGAGACTCGCCAGAGCCCCTCTCCCCCAACCCCTCTCCCCGAGAGTACCGGGGCGAGGGGAGACATTGTCGCTACGCTCCATTGTTCGAATGGCAAATCGGTCGGGTGGCACGCCCGGGAGGTACTCCGATGGGCGTGGCGAGGGTCCACATGATCGCTACGCCCTGGGGTACCTCAGGAACGTGCCACCCGCCCGTTGATGAATCAACTGGCAACGAGCATCACGGGACAAAGATCGTACTCTTGTCCTTCGTGTAGGTCTTCTCCGGAATGAAATTCACCAGATACCTGGCGTCCTTGGAGAATCGCACACGACAAAATCTCGCTTCCGGTTCCGCCTGAGAAAACTCGTCTTGATGTCCGACTTTCCAGGGGGACGCCGAAATGTACGAGTCGTAACCCGTGGTCTGGGCGACCGACTTGCCATCGACAAACAGGCCCAGGCGATTGAACACCTTGACCGCCGCGATGTGGTGCCAGCGTCCGTCGTTGATCGCAACCTTCGATCTCGCATTCTTGAATCCCGAACTGGCATCGCCACCGATAATCGGACGTCCGCGACTCATCGAGACGACGATCGACGATTCGCGCAGTTGATGACGCTTCGAAATCAGAACTCCATCGGATGAAGTCGTCGATACCCAGAACTCAACCGTGAACATTGGCCCCGGATTCAAGTCGGGTCCGGAGACCGCAACACCTTGACCTGACCCGGTCGTCATGAACGATTTCGTGGGCTCGAAGGGACGGGCAATCTTGATATTCAGCAGCGTGGCCTGCTGCCGGCTGGCAGAGGGAACTGCCAGTTGCCAGGCCTCGGCGGCACGAGCGCGGATGTTCGTTTTGACGGGATCCTTTTCCTTCTCCTTTTCCCCCAGCGCCCACCAGTCGTCTCCAACCTTTTCGAGCAGTTCGATGTCGCGCGGCTGATCCAGATCGCGCTTCGCCAGCGATGCCAGTTCGGCATCCGACCCCTTGGCCAGGTATGGCAGCCCCAACGCCCAGTCGCCCTTGTAAAAACACAGGTACCGGCCCCATGCCAGATTGGCCGGCCCGTCATCGGGTTTGGAAGCCAGCGAATCACGAGCTGCCTTCGCCAGTTCAAACGCCTCACGCAATTGGCTGACTCGTCGGCCACTGGCCGCAAGCTGGTCTTTCAGGACAGTGATCTTCTTCGAAACACTCAGGGCCTCTTGAGACGCCTTACTAGCCGTTTCGAAATCGTCAGCCTGGACAGCGGAATCAATCAGTCCGGCGTACATCGCCGACAACACGGTGATTTCTTCCAGACTTTTGGCGAACGGTTTGGCCGCCTTGGCGGCCCGTTCCATCAGGGGCAAGGGAGTCGTGTCAAACCGCTCACCCAATGCCTGCAGGATCTCCCACGCCAGCCCCAACTGACCGGCTTCGGACGCATATTCAGCGGCCTCGGACAGCAACACGTATGCGGTGGCCGAATCGTCTTCGGTGTCCAGGGCCTTGCCATACAAGGTCTTGGCGAGGGAGATTCGTGGCTCGAGATTTCGGCCTTCGGCCTTCTTCGCCAGGCCATATTCGACTTTGAACGAGTTGCGGACCTTCAACCGTGCCGCATCCAAAGTTGCCGCATCGGGAGTCTTCAGTTTCGGAACTGCCAGCGATCCCTCGGGCGGCATCGATTCCGTATTACGCTCCGTCGCGGGAGCACTGGGTACTGGTACTGACACGATCGTTGTACCGGAATCCTTCAACGGGTTCAGGATCACGTCGGTCACTCGGAATGAGCCATTCCCAATAACACACAACATCGGACTCAGGGGATCGACGAACGGCGTCGACTCCGGAGCCGAAAGCCGGCTGGCATCCCCCTGCCAGTTGAGAATCACCTTACTGCCGGACAGGACGGTGACATGGTTGCGTTCGACGCGACAGACCAGTGGGATCGCTTCGCCGCCCGGTAGCACTTTTTGCCGCTTTGTCGTTTCGTTCTGATGTGCCAATTTGCCGTCGATCATCGACAGGCCGCACGTATCGTTGCGTGCTCCGGTATCGAGCACCACAGAACACAGATTTCCCTGGACGGGTAATCCGATCGCGAAGGAGGCCCTGGGAAGGGTCCGTTCCACCATCATCGCCAATTCATACTGCGGAGGTGGGTGATAGGACAAATTCAGGCGTCCGGCCGAGTTATTACCAGTCGACTGCCCGACGAGTCCCCCGTCTTCTTTCTTCCACGCACCGTCAGTGGAATCACGGGCGACATCTACACGTGCAATAAGGTCAATGCCATCTCCCGTGCTGCGGCCGGGGGACTTGCCGCTGGCTTTCCGAGGAGTCAATTCCAAACGCGAAATCGCAAACTGAGCATCCCGGATCCCAATCGCCACGCCTGTTGACGGTCGCAGCCGATATTTCGGATCGACTCCCAGTTTTTCCGGGTCACCCTTCCAATTGACGATTCGCGTACCGTCCGCTTGTACGGACACCTCGCCTTTGCGAATTTGGCAGATCACGGTCACCGTCTTGGACGATTTCAGAATCTGACCAGAAAAGCGATCGGGATGGGTATCAGGATGCTCTTCGTCGATCGTTTCCAGACCACTGGTCGAGCCTCCCCAACCGTCCAGGGCCACACCACTTTGCGTTCCTTGCACGGGGAATGCGAGCAGGATACTCCCTTCGCCACTTAACCGGGTAATGTCGGCCGTCAGATCAAATTCGTCGGGCAACTCCGCGGAGAGCTGCAGGGCGGTGGTTTGAGATCCGGTCGGAGTGATCAGTTTCCCGTCCGAAATTTTCCACGTTCCCTGGATTCGATCACGATCGACATCAATCTCGGACAGGATGTCTTGTGATCCAGCCGCCAGTTTCGCAGCCCCCGTAGTCGATTTCTTATTGGCGGCTTCGTCCCGTGGATCGCCATCGATTAATGTCGGCCAGGGTGCCTTGTCCCCCTTCGCGAGTGGGCGTTCCTGATTGGAAGTCTTTTTCTTGGAGGAAATCTTCTCGACGCCACTCGGAGAACCAGATGCGTCGCTTTCAGATTCCCCTTTCTGTTCTTCGGCTGAATTCTCTTCGCTCGATTTCACGACCTCCTTGCCGCCCTTTTCTTCCGATCCGGGTGCAGGAGTAACAGGCTTTGTCCCCGGTCTCAGCAGCATGACAAGGACGATCAGGATCAGCACTCCGACGCCTGCTCCCCCGATAACCATTGGCTGCTGCCAGACTGGCTTACCGCCCTCCGCCGTGGTCTCGTCCGAGGGCCCATCGCCAAGCTGAGCTTTCAATGTCGCATCATAAGCCGACTTCGTATCGGGCTTGAGCAGACACAGGCGCGCCCGGGAAATCTCGTTCAGCAGCTTCATGGCGTCGGCTGCATGCTCGCCCGACTGAAACTTGCGCAAGAACGCCATCTGCCGGTCAGCGGCCCCTTCAATGACCTGCGGATCTTCCTCGAACACCGGAATGCCGAGCAACCTGTAATGGTGCGCAGGTTGTTCCGTGCGAGGAATACCCAGCCATTTGTGATAGGGATCAAAGGGAACCGACGACATAGACCCAATACCTCGACAACAGCCTCCGCTCGCTCACTGAACGGCGATTCTGACGAACTTGAAGCATAGCGTCTAGGAACCCTAACCGTCCAGACGGAAAGCAGATCCGTTCAGGGCGCACGACGCAAGTTGGGAATGCAAGGTAAGCCACAACAGAGTAAGAATAGCCCGCGAATCGACGCGAATTTACGCGAATGAATTCATTCGCGTCGATTCGCACTATTCGCGGGCACTGCATTCTTAATCGAATGCTTCGACCTACAGTCGCCAAGCGGTATTCTCGACTTTGTTCGGGTCCCGTAAATTACGTGGAATGACGGATCAGGACCAGAACCTGGATTGCCACGGAGGGAATCATGGACCAAGCGTTTAATGGTTTGGGATTGCTGCTCGCACTGTTAATCGGTCCGAACCCACCAGCGGTTGCCAGGCCAGATCCAGTGCAAGAAGTGCTGCAGCGGTACGAACAGGTGATGTGCCCGCTGACGTCATTCAGTGCCGACTTTCAGCATAGAAGCTACGATTTCACGTTCGAGGTGGAGATAGTGTCCCACGGGCGCATCTATTTTGAATCGTTCGAAAGGGCGAAATGGGAATCGTGGCCGTCCAAAGTTGAGGAGGGCAAGAAGGGATTTCGGTTCCCTATGAAATCCACTTCCTATGAGAAATGGCTTTGGAAGGATGGATTTGTCATACGTGGGTCGAACAATGGGTCCGAGAAGGCAGCAGCGCGAGACGGGTGGTTTGTTCCTACGGCAGACCGTTTTTTTCCTCCGATTCTGACGGGGGCATCGCCCGGCGAGTTGAAAAGAGATTTTCGAATCCAGTTCGTCAAGACATCAGGATCTGACACGGTCTTATCCTTCTACCCGCTCCACCAAAAGGAGCTGGCAAATTATCGGCGTCTGGAAGTGCTCTTTGACGAAGGTGGTATTCCGCTGGCTTACAAGCAATACGACACCACCGGTACCAGAGAAGACCTCTTCATGCTGGATCGGAAATCCATTCGGATCAATCGCCCCCTTGAACCGGGGGACGATCCGTTGGAGACCCAGCCCAATGAATTTGAGAGACTGCTCCGTGAACGACTCGATGCTCGCCACATACTGTTCGGCTCTTAGGCTACAAAATCTCGGGAAGCATGGACCTAAGAGTCAAACCCGCGAATAGCGCGTCTTAATTCATTCGCGTCGATTCGCGCTATTCGCGGGCAATCCGCACCACTCTTTGTTTGGCGGTGTTCATTTCGCAATCGGCATGAACTTCACGCACACCGGCCTGGCAACCGCGATTTGGTGGCCGGTCGGTTTGAGGGCCCCGGTGGTCTGGTCGACGCTGAAGACGATCAGGCTGTTGCCGTCTTGATTGGCGACGATTACGAATTTGCCAGTCGGGTCGATCCCGAAGTTGCGTGGGGTCTTGATGTTTTCTTTCGCGTGACCCACAACGGTCAACTTGCCTGTCGTCTGATCAATCGAGAACGCTGCAATGCTGTGGTGGCCTCGATTTGAACCGTAGAGGAATTTGCCTGATGGATGGACCTGGACTTCTGCCGTCGAATAATCCTTGCCGTCAAATCCGTTCGGCAGCGTTGTAATGGTTTGAATTGTCTGGAGAGCTCCCTTGTTGGCGTCGTACGCGAAGCCTGTCACCGTGCAGTGCGTTTCGTTGATGACATACGCATACTTCCCCGAGGGATGAAACGCAAAGTGCCGCGGTCCCGCACCTGGTTCCACGGCCGCGAACGGCGGATCGTTCGCTGTAATCGTTCCTGCTTGGGGATCGAACTTGTAGATCATGACTTTGTCGAGGCCGAGGTCCGCGACGAAGGCAAACTTGTTGGCCGCATCCAGATTGACCGAGTGGCCATGAGGTACTTCCTGACGTTGGGGATTCGTGCTGGTCCCCTTGTGCTGCACGAAGCTGCTCATTTCGCTCAGGGAGCCATCAGCCTTGATCGGCAGGACTCCGGCTGAGCCGCCGCCATAGTTTGCCACCAAGGCGTTCTTGCCAGCCTTGTCCACCACAATGTGACAGGGGCCAGGTCCACCGGAGCTTTGTTGATTCAACTGCTTCAGTTTGCCAGTTGCCGCATCAATGGAAAACGCGACGACCCCGCCGGCTTTCTTTCCTTGAAAGTCCGAGATCTCAGCCACGGCATACAGGTGCTTATGGTCAGGAGCGATGGCGAGAAACGAAGGACTGGTCACCTCTCCCGCAAGTTCAGGGGGCGACAGCTTGCCTGTCGAAAGATCCAGCACCGATTGATAAATCCCCTGGCTGCCGTCACCGGTGTAGGTCCCGATGTAGACTCGCAACTGTTCCGCTGAGGCTGCGCCTGCGGCAAACACGATCATAATGGCTCCCAGAATGGCGAGGGCAGTTCGTCGGTTCATGAAGTGGTTCCTTGATGTGAACTACGAAGGTGAGAAGTCTGGAACAGTTCTTCTGGGTATATGTACCAGCCGCCGGTCGCGGTTGGTACAGATCCGCGCGAATTAAAGGGAGCGCGAATGAGCCCATTCGCGCTCCCTTTAATTCGCGCGGACTCCTTCCTGATCGAATAAATGGCTGCCCCTACCGAAAAACCCGATAACGACAAACCTTGACATGACTGCTGGTTTGGCGCGCAGTGTGCCTAATTGAAAAGCAGAAAGTTCTTCCAATCGTCGATGGGCGAGTCTTGTTGCGAGCTGCAAGGCATTGATATTTAATGATTTGCGATGTATTATTATGTTCGTACTCAGGCACGGTATATGCTATTCATATCGTATAAACCATCGTTGCTCTTGCCACGAATCTAGGCCGATGCTGAATTGCAGGTGAGTTTGGAACCCCAATTCACCAAGCTAAAGAAGTCGTATTTCGGTACTTGCTCTGATTGAAGGAATGCTGAATGACACCCCGGGAAGTGCTCGCCCTGTGTCGCGAAAAAGAAATTCAAGCGGTCGATTTGCGGTTCATGGATTTTCCAGGAACTCAAAAACACTTCACGATCCCACAATCCGCCTTAACCGCGGCCACGTTCGAGGATGGATTGGGATTTGATGGGTCGTCCATTCGCGGCTGGCAGACGATCAACGAAAGCGACATGCTGGTCGTCCCGCAGGCGGAGACAGCCTTTATCGATCCATTTATGAAGAGTACGCTGGCTCTGACCTGCAACATTCTGGATCCACTCACGCGCGAAGACTACGCCAAGGATCCGCGAAATGTGGCTCATAAGGCCCAGAATTACATGAAATCAACCGGCATCGCGGACACGGCGATGTTTGGGCCGGAAACGGAATTCTTTGTCTTCGATGAAGTCCGATTCGATCAAAACGAACACGAATCGTACTACTACGTTGATAGTGTCGAGGGGATCTGGAACCGCGGCCGTTCCGAGGGAACCGGCAATCGCGGCCACAAGATCCGCGTCAAAGAGGGTTATTTCAATCTGCCCCCGATGGACACGCTGCAGGACCTGCGAACCGAAATCATGCTGCGGTTGCTGGAATGCGGTGTCGGCGTCGAGGCCCAGCATCGCGAAGTCGCAACGGGTGGCCAGTGCGAAATCGACATGAAGTACGAGCCGCTGTTGAAGATGGCAGATCATCTATTGCTGTGCAAGTACGTCATCCGCAACGTTGCCGCCCGGTTTGGCAAGACGGCAACATTCATGCCCAAACCGCTTTACGGCGATAACGGATCTGGCCTGCACATGCATTTTTCGCTCTGGAAGGGGACAAATCCGCTCTTCGCCGGGTCAGGTTATGCCGGGCTAAGTCCGATGGCGATGTACGCGATGGGCGGCATTTTGAAGCATGCCCCGTCGCTGATGGCGTTCTGTTGTCCCACCACAAACAGCTACAAACGGCTCGTGCCCGGCTTCGAAGCGCCGATCAATCTGGCGTACAGCAGCCGCAACCGTTCGGCAGCCATTCGCATCCCCGTATACAGCTCGAATCCGGCCACGAAACGCCTCGAGTTTCGTTGTCCCGACCCCTCAGCCAACGGCTACCTGGCAATGGCATCAATTCTGATGGCCGCCTTGGACGGCATTCAAAACAAGATCGATCCCGGTCCGCCACTCGACAAGGACATCTATGACCTGAAGCCGGAAGAACTGGGCATCGTCCCCAAGACCCCAGCGTCTTTGGAAGAATCTCTCGCGGCCCTGCGGAAGGACCACGATTACCTGCTTCTTTCCAGCACATTGGGATCCTAAGCTTAGAATTCCACGTGGACAAGTTGTCGC
>JADMIO010970508.1_pt1:0-65000 | contig 68693 bp, 56 predicted proteins | sample 8958161 | NCBI WGS metagenome assembly JADMIO01 (sample SAMN16585339, study PRJNA669376) | soil metagenome | isolation source: Crop rotation soil | place: USA: Cullars Rotation, Alabama | collected 2011 | reverse complement strand
AAGGCAAAGCTTCCGACTGAAGCCCCAGTAAACGGCGGCCGTAACTATAACGGTCCTAAGGTAGCGAAATTCCTTGTCGGGTAAGTTCCGACCTGCACGAATGGTGTAACGATCTGATAACTGTCTCAGCCGTGAGCTCGGTGAAATTGTAGTCCCGGTGAAGATGCCGGGTACCCGTAACGGGACGGAAAGACCCCGTGAACCTTCACTACAACTTTGCATTGACTTTGAGTAAACGATGTGTAGCATAGGTGGGAGGCTATGAAGCGGGCACGCTAGTGTTCGTGGAGCCAACGTTGAAATACCACCCTTTGTTTACTTAGAGCCTAACTCCGAATCGGAGGAAAGTGCATGGTGGGTAGTTTGACTGGGGTGGTCGCCTCCAAAAGAGTAACGGAGGCTTTCAAAGGTACCCTCAGCACGCTTGGTAACCGTGCGCAGAGCGTATTAGCATAAGGGTGCTTGACTGTGAGATCGACGGATCGAGCAGGTACGAAAGTAGGATAAAGTGATCCGGTGGTTCTGCATGGAAGGGCCATCGCTCAAAGGATAAAAGGTACTCCGGGGATAACAGGCTGATCTCCCCCAAGAGCTCATATCGACGGGGAGGTTTGGCACCTCGATGTCGGCTCGTCACATCCTGGGGCTGGAGAAGGTCCCAAGGGTTGAGCTGTTCGCTCATTAAAGTGGCACGCGAGCTGGGTTCAGAACGTCGCAAGACAGTTCGGTCCCTATCTGTTATGGGCGTTTGAGATTTGAGAAGATCTGTCTCTAGTACGAGAGGACCGGGATGGACTGACCTCTAGTGTACCAGTTATGTCGCCAGATGTACCGCTGGGTAGCTACGTTGGGAAGGGATAAGCGCTGAAAGCATCTAAGCACGAAACCCACTTCAAGATGAGATCTCATAGGGTCGTCGAAGACTACGACGTTGATAGGTTATAGGTGTAAAGGTGGTAACATCAAAGCCGAGTAATACTAATCACCCATCAACTTTTTAAAATTTGTACAATGATCCCAATATGTCATAATATAACGACAACAAGTCGAAGATTCAAAGGCAGCAATGCCAAAGATTCAATGGCGATTATAGCGTAGGTGTTCACCTCTTCCCATCCCGAACAGAGAAGTTAAGCCCTACAGCGCCAATGGTACTAGGTTCAAACCCGGGAGAGTAGGTCGTCGCCAACCCATACAGGCCGCATCAGCAATGATGCGGCTTTTTTTTATTTCAGGATCTAAAAGATTTACAATTTCGATAAAAACCATTCCTTCTCTACTAAATCTTTTTCCGATTTAATAGCCTGCTTCAACTCGAGCTTCTTTGCTTTTGGTGCATACAGATTTTTATAGAGCAAGTCGAAGTAACGCACGGTTTGCGTGTGAATGTTTTTGAAATACCCGATATCCTTTTGCCGATAGATATACATCTTCAGGCTTTTCACCTGGGAAGGGATCGCGTCATATTCTTTGAGTTCGAACAGTATTTTCAGTATCAGAATCTTCGCATCCACATTCCAGAGTACATCCGAAAATTCCACCTGTTGTAAAATGCGCATCGCTTTTGAAAATTGTTGTTGTGCATAGTACAGCGTGGCTTTCGTAAATTGAATGGCGTTCTCACGGTATTGCCCGTTGATGTAGTGATTGTATTTTGAAATGAATTGCTCGGTCTGCTTGTAATCGCGTAATCGCTTGATGCCGATGTAAGCAATGTTCTTAAACGTAAAGCGGCTCAGCTCGCCGTTCTCCAATAAATATTTTTTGTCGAGTGCATGCAGGTATAATGTAAATGCCTGCTTTGCATATTCTTCCTTGCCGGTGTTCAACTGTCGAATACAGTAATTGATAGCAAGCAGGAAAATATCTTTCAATTCACTTTCCTTAAAAGATTTTTCATGTTGAACCAGCAATCGATAAAGACGGTTGAATTTTTCCTCATCTTCTTTCTGCGAAAGAAAATAAAGTAAGTAATAAATCTGGATAGCAGGTTCATCGTCGTATGTTCCCTTTTCCATTAAATGCTGTATCGTTTCCATCAACGGGAAGAAAGTTTCTTTTCCGGAAACCGTTCGGAATGATTGGGCGATACAGGCATAGCGTAATATTTCAGCGATCGCGAAATGGTGAATCGCATCGGAAATTTGCTGCAGGTTAAAATCTTCATAGCGCTTGTTCTTGCTCAGCAATCCGTATTGCTCCACTTCGAGCTGTAGCGTTTGCTGGTATTGATGACTGTCTTTAAAGATATTTTTCTTCAATACTGTTTTAGCTGATTCGAGTTGACGGGAAGCCAGGTCGTTTAAATTCCGATGGTTATAGATCTGCGTCAGTGTGATCGATGCATTCTGCGATTGCTGCTTCCAGTGATGGTACGACAAAAATTCTTCGAGGCATTGCGTTGCATAACTCATCGTATAACGCAACAATGCCTCGTCAAAATCTTTTCCCGGAAAGATGTAATTGAATGCTTCAATGCGCTTCATCGTGGCCGGCGTGATCGAGCGTTTCGACAATACGAATTCCGTTAGTCGGTGTACATCTTCCCGCGGATTCGCGATTGGTGAGCGCACCCATTTCCGGAAGCCGGCGCGTTCCGGCTTGGACATTTTCTCAAAAATCTGGATGAATTTGCTCGAATGCATCGCACTTTAATTTACATAATATATCGATAGTTGTTAGAAATTATTTATAGCAGATTTATGCTAATATCCATTACATACAGGTATTTTGCCTATTAGTGTCACCTACTCCTTATTAAAATCTACAAAATTATCCCGATAAACTCTAAAATTTGTAACCCGAAATATGAATAGAATAGATCATCTTAGATATACAAAACCGAAATATTCATAAATACGGCTAATTTAGATGCTATGAAAAAACTGTTTTACTTAATGTCTCTTGTATTTTTAAATGAATTGTGTTACGGCCAGGGCTGGCAACAGTCGTGGGTGAGTTGCCATTCAGGTGCAAGTCCTTTTTCTGAAAACGAGCAAATACGCGCGAACCCGATCAATTTGACAAACGATGGGGGTTGTATCGTTTCTCATTTTCAATATCCCATGCCGGTGTCTTCATTTTCTGTTTTAGACAGGTTTGACAGGAATGGCCATCTTATCTGGAATGCCCGCTCTTTTTATTCGTCTATTTTTTCTGATTCGAATGCTATTTATAGTAGAGTTTTGCAGGCACTACAGCTTCCGAATGACAATATCGTTTTACAGCACAATCCGGGGGTATTTTCACTTATCGATAATTATGGAAACAAGATTACGAATGTTTTCAACCGCCTTGCAGAAGATACTTTCAACTTCTCATATACCCAAGGCAAGAATTTATTCTACAATTCTCAAAATAATACATTTGAAAATGTAGGATTCGTTGGAATAGGTAATGCCATCTACCTGAACCGGGATGTGTACGCGCTCGATTTTCAGAAAACAGAACACCACAGGATCTTCCTCACGAACCACGATGTGAATTTTACGAACAATGGCCCTATTACAGGCGATCTCGTCAGGATGAATGATAATTACATTTTTCATGTGTATGGAAATTTTCAAGCAAATAGTGGAGATCAGATTATAAAATGTACGCAAAATGGTGCTTTGGCCTTTTCTACATTTATCACGAAAACACTTCTGATTAGCAATACGGATACTGCTTTAATATCTTCTATATTCGGATCCTCCGATTATACATTGGATATTCCGTATGCTCCATACTATGATTTTACTGTCAACAAGGATGGACAGATTAGTCTAGTTGCAATGGTAAGTGCTACGCTCAATTCAGTTACAAATCCACGCCCCATACTTAGTTGCTACCTGATCATTAATTACGACGCTGCGGGAAATATAATGAGCAAGAAGACCATTTTGAGAAATATTTCGGATCCGCAGGACGTTGAAGATACATACGCAGGACATCCGGCTATTTGGTCTATTAATCGCGATAGCCTATTAGTATTTGGTTTAGATTCATCATATGCCGTTGGCACTAATAAATATTTGAGATCTACTACAGTTCTGTTATATAACCGCTCTGCCAATACTCTGATTGGACAAAAATCGGTTGCAAACGATATTGCAAACGGCTGTTTTTTACGGAATATGGCTAAATACTGGCCTTTTAAAGTGGCTACCGCCGACAACCAGTTTTTGTATGCGGGAATGTTTTATTCCGATTCACTGGCGGCTAATTCATTCCAGCCGATAGGAATTGCTAAAATTGATAATCGGGGTTATGCCAGTGCGTTGGCGGAAATCAGCGGAAATGTATTTAATGATTTAAATGATAATTGCATTAAAAATGCAGGAGAAAGAAATATTCCATTCTATACCGTGGATGCCGCGAATGGCAATTCAGATAATTTTGGTATTACGGATATTAATGGAGACTATTTTATAGGCGTGAAGGATACCGGAAACTATACAGTTTCCTTACGTTCTAATTCTAGATATCCATATTTTAACGCTAATTGTAGTAGCTCAGAGAATGTATTGGTTCGTCCGCAAAGTACAAATACTATAAATTATGCTGTAAAGGCTGACCAAAGTTGCGTTTCCAATACGGTAAATATTTCCGTGAACTCCCTTCATCGTTGTGCAGCGCCGGGCACGCATCCAGGGGAGTTTAATGTTTTTACAGTGTCTTATTGTAACAATGGAAGTGCTGCTTCCATAAACACATATATTGATATAACACTCGATCGATTATTGACGATTAATAGTGCTTCTATTCCTTATACAGCCTGGCCTAACAATATTTATAGTTTTTATATCGGTCTATTGGATTACTTAAATTGCGGAACTTTTACATTCAATGCAATCCCAAACTGCGATTCCACTATTCTCGGTCAAACACTCTGTGTCGAAGCGCACATTTATCCCGATACCATCTGCGGTGTTCCATCTTACACCGGCCCCGTTATTACCTCCAGCGCGCAGTGCTTAGGCGACAGCGTGAAGTTTCAATTGCACAATGTAGGATTGGGAAATATGGCTGCGCCGAAACATTACATCGTGATCGAAGACAATGTGCTTCGCATCAACAGAAGTTACCAGCTGAATGCGAATCAAACGCTGACGGAAACGATTCATGCCGACAGCGGCCGCACATATCGTATTCGCGCGGAAGAGCCCGATGAATTGCCGGGCGAATACGGAGATCGATATACAACCGCCGCTGTCGAAAATTGCCAACCATCACCCGGTAATTTCCATACGGGATTTTTTACTCAATTTCCAAATTATGATGGTGAACCGTATCGTGCGATGAGCTGCAATATAATCACGGGAAGTTTCGATCCGAATGAAAAAACGGCGTCCCCTGTTGGTTATGCTGCACAGCATTACATCGAAGCGAATACGCAGATCGATTATCAAATCGATTTCCAGAATACGGGGAATGATACTGCGTTTAAGGTCGTCATCGTCGATACGATTTCTTCTGCACTCGACATCAACAGCATTCAACTCGAAGTCGCTTCGCACAATTATCAATTCCAGCGAACAGACAGCAATGTGGTCCAATTTGTATTCGACAGTATTAATTTGGTGGATAGTTTCAGAAATGAAACATTGTCGCATGGCTTTGTGAAATTCAAGATACAGCAAAAGCCAAATAATCCGGATGGAACCAAGATCTACAACAAAGCGGATATTTATTTCGATTACAATACACCTATCACAACGAATCAAACGTATCATACCGTAGGGCACGATTTTGTTACGGTGGATTTAATCACGGAAGTGAAGAATGTAAAGTATAATGTTCGCGAAGTGAAAGTCTATCCGAATCCGTTCAGGGATAAGACACAAATTATGGTAGATGGAGATAAGCTGACAAATGCCGTCTTACAATTGATTAGTCTTGATGGAAGTTTATTGAAAACAATTTTTAATGTGCAAAACACTTTTTCATTGGAGCGCACAGACTTGCCCGCAGGATTTTATTTTTATAAGATATTCCAGGAAAATGAAACGATAGCTACCGGTAAGCTCATTGTACAGTGATCACGCGGATGGAAGGAGTTCTTCATATTTTTCTGCAAACCATTTGTCTCGGTAATCCTCGAGCAGGTACGTGAGCTTGCGGGTTTCCACTTTTTCTTTTAATTCAGTTGGCTTTTTATTTTTCTGAAACTTAAAAAGCCATTTGATCAACTCTACCGAATCCAGCACATTTTTCTTGTGTGTCTTGTTAAGTGATTTGTCCTTTCCCAAAAATTTTAAAAAAGTTTTGGATTGATAGTTGAAGCCTGCGAGCTCGTGCAGTTCGTAATACATCTTCAGCAAGGTAAGCTTATAGTCGACAATGAACTGTGCACTGTTTAAATTGATCTTCAGCATTCGCTTTACTGCATCGTTGTATTGATGCTGATGGAAGTAAATCAACCCGAGCGCGTAATTATAAAAATCGTCGCGCACTGCCTTCTTGATCAGCATATTTTTTTCCTCGATAAAATTTTTTGCCCACGCTGTTTCACCGGCGCCGAGTGCGATCTTCACGATCAGGATAAAGCGCTGCTGAATCACCGTTTCGTGGAGATCGGAAAAGTAGAGTTCGTTCTCCACCAGGAATTTCGACATCTCAAAAGCTTTCTTAAAATATTCCGGCTTGGAATAACATTTAAATACACACGCCGAAGAAGCCTGTGCCAGCGCATACTTGATCTCGTATGAAATATCCTGCTTACTTAAGCCGAATGTTTGTTGCCTCAGCGCGGCATAGTATCGGTCGAACTCCGTATTCGAGCCGCTGATATTTTTGAACAGTTGGATAACATAGTACACACTCTGTACGGATAAAGGCAAATCGGTTAAATGCATGCCGACAAAATCCAGCACTATTTTTGTTCCCGTCGTTTCTTCGCGTGCGGGAAGATTTATGGAATGCGTGATCTCGTTGGCGTAGATCATTAAGTATTTGCTTAAAAAGAAATACAAAATGTTTTGCATCGCCTTTTCACTATGGTCGATAATTTTTTCCTTGTCGCGGATCCAGTTGTTTTCACAGATCGCAATGGAGGCAAACTCTTTGTAAAAGTCCGCATAAAAATCATCGCTGCTTTTGACGTGTACGGCTTCTTCGTTTTGCAGTTGCTCGTACAGCTTGATATTATTTTTCTTTTCAAGCTCCAGCTCATGCCGAAGCGAATTTTTTAAAAAGGATTTGCGGTTAAATTGCTCATACAATTCAAACTCGTCGAGCAAGTCGTTCATGCGGCTCAATAAAACACCGTGAGCGGTTTTGCTGGGAAATAATTTATCCGCCTTCTTCAAAATGCTGTTGGGAAGATCGAAATCCGGGTAGTACGGCCTGATCAAATCAATGTACTGTATCGCTTTTTCTCCCTTGTGAAAGTAGGGGGAATTGACAAAAGTCACGAAACGCTGGAAATCTTCCTTTTGAAGATTTGTTAAGCGCGTCAAAAGTAAATTGGTCATTAATTCAGCTAATTAATCAATTGATAGTTAGAATATTATATGGGCATTCTAATTTTTCTATGTAATTATAGAGAAAATTTTTCTAAAAATAAATGGTTTCTCTTATATAAATTTGAGTGAATTCAATTGCAAGGATGAAACGCGCTATGTTTACTGTTTGGATGTTGTCCGGCTACTTATTGTTTGCTCAGGATTTATCACCGAGTGTTATTTGTTCTGCAAGCGGAAAACTAACCAACGGCTCAGCAAACGTATATTGGTCGCTCGGCGAAACGGTGATTGCTACCATGCATTCATCCTCTGAGGTTTCCAGCGGCTTCAATCAATCCAGTTACCTTGTTCCCGATGTCATCATCAATAATCCGTCGATTCCCTTAATCCGCCTTTATCCAAACCCTTTAAAAGATCTGCTTACAGTGGACGCTAAAAATGTGTCTTTAAAGAATGCGCACTTCCAGGTGTTTGATATGCTGGGCAACATTGTAAAAGAAGGCACTCTTCAAAATGAAAATAATATAAACTTCAGCCAGTTATCACCGGCTGCATATTGGTTAAAAATTTCGGATGCATCAAACCATTTTTTGCCTTCTTATAAAATCATAAAACTATGAGGCAAATCCTGCTTATTGTCACGCTATTACTGTTTTCGTTCCATTCGTTTGGAACTGTCCCCGAATCTATCAAATACCAGGCAGTAGTACGTGACAATAACGGGAATGTTTTGCCCGATCACGTTGTTTCCTTGCGCATATCTATTTTAAAAACTTCTACAACGGGAACAGTGGTTTACAGGGAAACGCATACCATCACTACCAATAGTCTAGGTTTAATCAATATCGAAATTGGTAATGGTACACCGGTAAATGGAAGTATGGCATCGGTACAATGGGGCGATGATAATTATTTTATCAAACTGGAAATGGATCAAGACGGCGGAACAAATTATACATTAGTAGGTACCAGCCAGCTGGTTTCCGTTCCATATTCTTTGTTTTCGAAGGAAGCGGCAAATGGAACACAATGGAAAGATACCACCACGAATATTTATTTCAGTTCAGGAAGTGTTGGCGTAGGAACAAATAATCCGCAAGCCCCGCTCGAGATTAGATCGCGCGGCGGAAAAAATATTTTGATCACCGGCGATATCCCGACGATCCGCTTAGCGGATACTGCCTTTACGGGAAATGGTGTCATTATTGGTGTCGCAGGAGATTCGAGCGATTTGATTCCCGGATCGGGGAAAGGCGATTTGGTATTTACCAACGAAGCATTTGGTACCGGTGGCGGATATATATTCGGAACCGGTGTGCCTTCGCAAACATGTATAAAAGTAACGGACGATTGCAAGGTGGGGATTGGAACGGATGCTCCAACCTCTAAACTGCAGGTAAAAGGCGGTGATATAAATATTGAAGATGTCGGAAGCGGAGTGATCATGAGATCTCCAGATGGACAGTGCTGGAGACTGACGGTTAACAACAGCGGCCAGCCTGTATTTACGGCCATCAATTGTTTAAGTGGAGCGGGTATATATGATTCCACCAATTTTTGGGGTGCAGTCGCAGCTTACTATTTCAATGGAAGTGCAAAAGATACTACGAGCCATGGATACAATGGAACAAACAACGGGGCAACGCTTACAACCGGGCATAAAGGAGAACCAAACAGTGCATATCATTTTACAGATTTGCAATTCATAGATCTTCCCGATTTTAGTACCATGGTGAATGGAGATGAATTCTCGATCGCTTTTTGGTCGAAAACCGATACGCAGCAAAGTCATACGCCGTTCGCGCTGGTTCCGGATAATCCCGATGATCGCCTCCTAGGTCATGTGAATTATGACGTTTCGGGAAATGAAACAAAGATCATTTTTGACGTGGGAAATTTTTCAACGGGCCGTCATGAATTACTCGGGCAAACCTACACCAGCGCATGGGAGCATTTTGTTTTTGTTGCAAGTCAGAGCCAGGATAATATCAGGGTTTACCGCAATGGTGTATTGATCATCAATCAGTCGGGATATATTGCTGCCACGAAGACGAGAGCCTTAAGACTTGCGGCACCTTATTATGGAGTACTGGATGATGTGAAAATATTTAACCGCGCGCTTACGAATACGGAAGCGTCAGCGATTTATAATACTGAAAGATGACAACCGAATAAGATATCACGATAAAGCTTTGTAGACATACAAAGCGATTTTTGCAATTTAGTTCAGCAGACCCCGGAGTTCCCTCCGGGGTATTTTTTTTTGGAAAATAGGAATCAGCGTAAGTGATAAGTACTTACCCCTTATTCCTTTTTCCTTATCACTAAAGATTTGTACTTTTATCGCGATGAGCCTTACGATAGAACATGCTTTGTGGATATGGATCGCAATAGCAATACTTATTTTTCCCGTTCAATTATTTGTGTCCGCGCCGTATGGCCGCCACTCGAAAAGCTCCTGGGGGCCGATGATCTCGAATCGATTGGGCTGGATCATTATGGAAGGTTGGGCGCCCATAGTATTTCTGACTGTCTATCTTTATTTTTTCCGATACAATAATTATGCGCTGTTCTTTGCAGTGCTGTATTTGCTGCACTACATCCATCGCAGTTTTATTTTCCCGTTTCGAATTCGCACGATGGGAAAGGAAATGCCGATGATGATCATGTTCTCCGCCATGCTGTTCAATTCCGTGAATGCAGGCGTGAACGGTTATTTTTTAAGTGCACGAGCTGCCTATCCTGAAAATTATTTTTTACACTGGAATTTTATTTTGGGCGCCATTTTGTTTTTCGGCGGATTCGCGATCAACTTTTATTCCGATAATATTTTGATCAACCTGAGAAAGCCCGGAGAAAAAGGGTACAAAATTCCACATGGATTTTTATTCGAATACATTTCGTGTCCCAATCTTTTCGGTGAGATGCTCGAATGGTTGGGATATTTGCTGATGTGCTGGAATCTTGCGTCGCTGTCGTTTTTTGTGTGGACGATCTCCAATTTATTGCCGCGCGCGCTGCATCATCACCAATGGTATTTGAAGCAGTTCAAAGATTATCCTAAAAACAGGAAGACAGTAATTCCTTTTTTGTGGTAAAAAAAATGCGGCCAAGGGCCGCATCAATCTATAATCTATAATCTATAATTTATAATCTTTAATTACTTTAGTGTCCAGTCGTATTTGTGCAAATTCTCTGTGCAATGCTTCAGTAACAACACGCTCGCCTCTATATCGGATTTGTTGGCCATCTCGATCACCTGGTGTAAATGCCGTGTTGGAATAGAGATCGCTCCTGCAATCGCGCCTTTCTTTCCCATGCGTTGAATACCGGCAGTATCTGTGCCGCCCATCGGCAATACTTCCGGCTGCCATTTGATTTTGAATTTATCAGCAATATCTTTTTGGAACTGGATCATCCTGTAATCACAGATCGTAGAAGCATCCATAATTTTAATAGCAACGCCTCCGCCTAATTGCGTGATCTGTTCTTCCGGTTTTGAATCCGGCAAATCATAAGCGATCGTAGTATCTAATCCAAATCCAAAATCAGGATTGATATTGTGCGCCGCTACATTCGCACCGCGAAGTCCTACTTCTTCCTGTACGGAAAAAACGCCGTACACATCATAAGGACAATCTTTCAGCAATCTCAGTGTCTCAATCAATACGTAAACAGAAACGCGATTGTCGATCGATTTGCAATTCACGCAATTTCCCATTTCAATTAATTGGCGGTCGCGTGTAATCGGGTTTCCAATAGAAATATATTTGATCACTTCGCGATACGGCATACCGAGGTCGATGAAGAAATCAGCGATCTGAACATGCTTGTTTTTTTCTTCCGCTGTCATGATATGGATGGGTTTGCTGCCCATCACACCGATGATATCTTTTTTACCATGCACGATCACGCGCTGCGCCGTGAGTGTCTTTGCGTCAAATCCTCCTAAAGTATGAAAGCGGAGGAATCCGTTCTCGTCGATATGCTTTACAATAAACCCGATCTCATCCATGTGCGCGGAGATCATCACGCGCTTGCTGCTGTCTTTTCCTTTCTTAATAGCATACAGGTTGCCGATGTTATCCTGTTCAATTTTCAGGTTGGTGCCTTTCAGGTGTTTTAAAACCACTTCACGTACACGTTGCTCATAACCCGGCGCGCCCGCCACTTCACAAATTTCTGCCAGCAAAGGAATGTTTACTTTCATAAGAGATCGAGTTTAGATTTCGGTAATTTATACAATGAATTAAATGATATTATTATGCAATGGGTGGCTTTAATTTAAATTAAATAACCACGGTTTTTTGGGCTGTAAAGATATTAATTTCTTTCAGTTAGCTATCTTTAAGGAGTAAAAGAATTGCATGTCAGTATTGAATAATGCCGGAGGGGCGCTCCTCAAGCCGGTCATCAAGGGAATGAGCCGCAACCGGCTACCCAAGATCGACGGCCAGGTGTACCTGAAGGGATTGAAGGACGAAGTGAAAGTGATCCGCGACGAGTGGGGCATTGCGCATATCTACGCCAATAACATCAACGATGTGATCTTTGCGCAGGGATATGTACACGCGCAGGACCGCCTTTTTCAAATGGAGATGAACCGCAAGGTCGCGCGCGGAAACCTGAGCGAGATCGTTGGGAAAAAAGCGCTCGATACCGATCGCATCGCGCGCACCATGGGCTACGAGCGCGTTGCCAAGCAAGATTGGGAATTATTCGACGAATCCGAGCAGCAGATCATCATCGATTATTGCAATGGCATCAACGCCTATATCAAAAGCGCCGATTTCAAATTGCCGGTGGAATTTTCATTGCTCAAGCATCGCCCGGATCTTTGGGATCCGATGGATGTAGCTTCGTTTAGCCGTTTGCTGATCTCATTGCTGACATGGGGATGGTATGATGAGATCATTCGCGCGAAATTAATCGAAGCTGTCGGACCACAGGCAGCTGCGGAAATGGACAACACATATCCGAAAGAAAATCCTGTTGCGCTTTCGAAAGGAATCGAATTTAATTTATCCGATATCTCCGGAAAATTTGAAGCAATGAAAGGGCCTTATATGCCGCAGGTAAGTGGGAGCAACGCGTGGACAGTGAGCGGACTTAAAACAAAAACGGGAAAGCCGTTCCTTTGCAACGACCCGCACCTCACACTAAAAAATCCGAACATCTGGTATATGAATCACCTGCATTGCCCGGGGTTGCATGTCAGTGGTGTTACAGCGCCGTGCTTGCCGATGGTACAGATCGGCCATAACGATAAGATCGGCTGGGGCATCACACTCGCATACACGGATATGGAAGATGTGTTTATTGAAAAATTCACGGACGATACCTGCACCACCTATATGCATGATGGAAAATTGCAGGAGACAATCGTTCATGAAGAAAAAATTTTCATCAAGGATGAAAAGATGCCGCACATGGAAAGAGTATTTGAAACCGTCCATGGAGTTTTGATATCGGACATCACCGGGAATTCTTCTACCAAACTGACTTTATGCTCACAGGCATTTCGGCCGAGCGCTGCAACGAAGGGATGGTTCTTGTTGAATAAAGCAGAGAACTGGAATCAATTTGCAGATGCGGTGCGCCACATCACTGCGCCGGGTTTGAATATTGTGTATGCGGATGTAGAGAGCAATATCGGTTACTATAATTCTGGATCGATCCCGATTCGCGACAAGGAAACGGCCTCCGTTCCGCAACTCGGCTGGACGGGCGATCACGATTGGTTGGGATTTGTTCCGTTTGAAGAAATGCCGCATGCGTTGAATCCTGAAAAGGGATATGTCGTAACCGCGAATAACAAAATTGAACCAGAGGATTATCCGCATTTCTTAGGCGATATTTATATGAATGGCTATCGCGCGAACCGCCTGGAAAAATTAATCAACGAAAAAGAAAAATTAGAGCCCGCGGATTTTGCCAAAATGCAAATGGACGTGTATTGTACGCCCGGCAAATTGTTTGCTGCGCATTTCACCGACATCAAAATGGATTCGGAAGAAATGCAGCGATACGTCGATATGTTATTAAAATGGGATGGCGTGCTCGATCCGGATAAAGTGGAGGGAAGTTTGTATAAGGTAGGGAAGCTGATGGTGGTAAAGCAATTGATGGGTGCGTCTATCCCTGATAAAAAATTAGTGGATGAATTGCTGGGAAGAGGATTCCATTCGATCTTCGGCCCTGTCAACTCCTACCTAGGACATAACACGCCGATCCTATTGCGTATTCTCGACAATCCCGATTCGTCGTGGCTCAAGAATGCAGGCGGAAAAGAAAAATTATTGAAGGACGGATTTAAAAATGCGATCGATTGGCTGAAGTTGAATTACGGAACGAAGTTTGAAAAATGGAAATGGGGGAAATTACATGCAATCGTATTTCCTCATATGTTAGGCGCAGTGCCGCCGCTGGATAAAGTGTTCAACATCGGCCCGTACCCGATCGGCGGCGATACGGATACGCCTATGCAAACATTTATTATGGCGGCGGAAGGATACGGAGGAGAGCTGGCAGCGCCGTCTTATCGACAAATTATTGATTTTGCTGATTTCGATAATTCGACCGTCATCATGCCGCTGGGAAATTCGGCGAATATGGCGAGCCCGTTTTATCGCAATCAATTGAAGGATTGGTTTGCGGGAAACAGCTACCCGATGTGCTGGTCGCGCGAAAAAGTTGCGCAGCATGCCAAACACACCTTAACTTTGAATAAGCTTGCATAAAAAATAAAATAATTACAATGAAAACACGAGTAGTATTATTAGCAGGGATGTTATTGGCGATCGCTGCGTTTGCAGGAACTCCCAAGAAAACAACTTCCAAGACAGCCAAGGTGACAAAGCCAAAAACTTCCACCACGAAAACACCTTCCAATTCTATCCCGGTGGATGCGTACGTCTTTAAAGACAACAATAACCGCGAAGCAAAAATTACAGAAGCGCATAAAACCATCGTCATCGAAGGCGACGGTAACAAGATCGAGATCGGCGAAGGCAACGAGCAGATTTTCATCAAGGGAAAAAATAACGATATCAATATGAAGCGCGCGGACTATATAGAAATCACGGGCGATGGAAATTTTGTAAGCTGGGAATCGACGATGAATCCGAATGGGAAACCGGTGATCGTAGATAAAGGCGGTTATAACAATGTGGGAAAGAGATCAGGCTCTGCTTTAAATAAATCGGATAATTAATTTCGGATGTTTGGCTTTTTTAATCCTTTGAATTTTAATGACCCGGTGGGTTATATGATTCCTGTATTTTTATTGATGATTGCGATCGAGATCTATGTGATCAACAAAAAAATGCTCGATCCGTATGAAAAGAAGGATACGTTTGCCAGCCTGGCGCTCGGCACCGGTTCCGTGGTTATCAACCTGGTGACGGTCGCGTTTTATGTGGGCGTTTATTTCTGGCTCTACCAATTCCGCATCTTCAAAAACCTTGGAGCTAACAGCATCGATGAATTCGGCACTTGGGCGTGGCACAAGGCACACTGGTGGGTTTGGGCCATCATCGTCTTTGCGGATGACTTTACATTTTACGGGCATCATCGTCTCAGCCATGAAATACGGATACTATGGGCGGCACACATCAATCACCACGATTCGCAGAAATATAATTTGGGAACGGCGTTGCGCCAAAGCTGGACGGAATTATTCTACAAATTTATTTTCTGGATGTGGTTGCCAATCCTCGGATTTCATCCGCTCATGATCATGACGATGATGCATCTTAACCTCATCTACCAATTCTGGATTCATACGGAAGCTGTTGGAAAGATGGGCTGGTTCGAGCGTGTTTTCAATACGCCGTCGCAGCATCGCGTGCACCACGGTTCCGATGTCGAATACCTCGACAAAAATTATGCGGGCATTTTTAATATCTGGGATAGGATGTTCGGATCTTTCAAAGAAGAAACGCATCGCCCGAAATACGGCATCACCAAAAATATTTCCACGCACAATCCATTTAAGATTACTGCACACGAATGGAAAAATATTTGGTATGATGTAAAACGCGCAGATAAATTTAGCGACAAGCTCAATTATATTTTCAATGCACCCGGCTGGAGTCATGATGGTGAAGACCAGCGCGCGCGCACTTTACAAAAGAATCAAACCAACTCATGAGAAAATTTTTTAAGCGTATTCAGTTTGTTTTATTGCTGAGTATTTTGCCCGGTTGTATCCAGACACCGGTAACGTCGGTACCTTTTCCCGATACACCGGTGACACACGAAGATGTATTTACGATTCTTTTCATCGGCGACTCGGAGCCGCGTATGCGCGATAACACGGACGATGAATTAAAATATTATGTGAGCAAGCTCATCGAATTAAAGACATCGCATGCACTTTATTTCGATATCGACGGTGGAACGCACCGCATCTTTCCTGAATTAGTAATGTTGGGCGGAGATATCAGTGCAGACCGAACTACCTCTATTCACAATGATTCTGCGATCTGGCAGCCGCTTTATGATAACAATATTTTATTTATTGCAGGATTCGGCAACCACGACTGGGAACCGAAGATGTGGAGTGATTCATCATTAGGTTATTCAGCAGCTGGCCATCAATCCAACGAAGACACAAAAGCATTTTGTACGTGGACGTATAAAAAATCAGCAGCCGTCACCCCTAATTTCTTATATAAAGCGATAGAGCCGGTGGTAGTAACTTCCGGTGTAACTACAGGTGGCCCGCGCAATTTTTATGCAACGTATAAAGGTGTCAGCATCGTCAATTTCAACACATTTCTCTATCAACCTTCATATCAGTATCCTGCAGGATGGCCGGTCTCGTGCAATCTAGCTACTGGCGGCGCGGGCTGCGAAACGTTTGTTTCTGCTGCTTCGCAAATTTTGAAAATGGAATCGGTGATGACAAAGGATACGAACCGAACGATATTATTCTTCCAGCATTATCCAATGGCAACCGGCGACGAATGGTGGAGCGATTACAATGCCAGCAATACTACGCTTCAACAAAAGAAAGATACACTCATGAGCATGGTGGCGAAATACAAGCATTCCGCTTTCTTTGCAGGACACAATCACTCTGCGGCTACCAATATATACATGTACAACAACCGTCAATTCTCCGAATACATTGCGCCGTATTTTGGCGGATGGGGAGGAGATGACCGCACACAGGGCGGCGGATTCTTAGCGGTGCTGGTATCTTCCACGCGCGGCATACTCGAAGTGAAACGAATTGATGCGCCATTGTAATGGGATTGCTGCAACATAAAAAGGGAATTATTTTCGGCGCGCTCGACGAGCAATCCATTGCGTGGCACGCAGCGCTGAAAGCTAAGGAAGAAGGCGCAGAAATTATACTGACCAATTTTCCCGCAGCCATTCGTTTAGGAAAGATCCGAGAGTTGTCGGATATACTAAGTGCACCGGTTATTCCATGCGATGTTTCGAATCTCGGGGAGATTGAAAGTCTCATCGATGGGAGCCTTGTAACATTCGGCGGCCCTTTTGATTTTATCCTGCATAGCGTTGGCATGAGCTACAACATCCGCAAGAAAAATGATTACACGCACATCGATTACGATCAGTATTTAAAAACGATGGATGTTTCCGCGATCTCTCTTCATAAAATTCTTCAAACCTGTTATCAGAAAGATGCGCTGAACGAATTTGGCTCAGTGGCCACTTTATCTTTTATTGCAGCGCAGCGTGCTTTTGAAGGATACAACGATATGACGGAAGCAAAGGCTGCACTTGAAAGTATCGTGCGCAATTTTGGAAATTATTACGGTAAATACAGGAATGTCCGCATCAATTCCGTATCGCAATCGCCGACGATGACCAATGCCGCCATGAGTATTGAAGGATTTGATGAATTTTACAAGATCACCAACGAACGCGCGCCGCTGGGCAACGCCACTGCTGAAGATTGTGCGAAATTTATCTGTTTGCTCTTTTCAGACTATACGAAAAAGGTGACGATGCAGAATATTTACCACGATGGAGGCTTCAGTTCCATGGGTTTATAATGGTTTTCGGGTTTTTTTTTTTAATTTCGGGCTCTAATTTCCGGTATGATCAAAAACAAAAAGTTAGTCATTGTACTTCCGGCATATAATGCTGCACTCACATTAAAAAAGACTTACGACGAAATTCCGTTTGATATTGTGGATGAAGTGATCCTGGTGGATGATTTCAGCAATGATGATACGAGCAGGGTCGCGAAGGAAATTGGCATCCAGCACGTGATCCGCCACGACGTAAACAAGGGTTACGGCGGTAACCAGAAAACATGCTATAACAAATCACTGGAGATTGGGGCGGATATCGTGATCATGCTGCACCCGGATTACCAGTACACACCAAAGCTCATTCACTCTATGGCTTATTTAATTGCGAACGATGTATATCCAGTAGTAATGGGGTCGCGCATTTTGGGTAAAGGCGCCTTGAAAGGAGGCATGCCGATGTATAAATATTTGTTCAATCGCTTCCTGACGTTTGTAGAAAATATATTGATCGATCAGAAATTGTCGGAATACCATACGGGTTACCGTGCATTTTCGAAAGAAGTGTTGCAGAAAATAAATTACGAGATCAATTCCGACGATTTTGTTTTCGACAATGAAATGCTTTCTCAAATTGTGTATGCGGGTTATGATGTAGCCGAAATTACCTGCCCGACTTTATATTTCCCGGAAGCTTCCTCTATCAATTTTAAACGCAGCGTAAAATACGGCATGGGCGTACTCCAAACCAGTATGAAGCATTTTCTGCAGCGCATGGGATTGGCAAAATTCAAGATGTACGAAAACAAAAGTGCATGAAGAAAATTCTTTTGTGTGTCATCCCATCCGGCAGCGCAGAATTGATTTCCCTGGCTGATTCGATCAGCAACTTACAAAGCGTTAATTATACCATCGATGTAAAGTTCGTCGTCAATTTTGATGCGGATGCAATTGCCAAAGACTTTGCGGAAAAACATACCCAAAATGTTTTAAAAGTCGAAAGGGATTTCGGACTCGGAAAAATTCACAAGATCGTTTTTGAATACAGTATGCGCAAAGGATACGACTTTGTGATTGTCGCGAATTCACTTCAATACCGCCATTTGCTGGAACACCGGGATGAATTGCTGAACGCATTGCAAGACAATACAGCGTATCTCACCAGCGGCGACACGGTAAAAACGCAGATCGGGTTAGTCGATTTTATCCAACGGAAGGTATTTAAGAAGCAGATCAATTTATTTCCGAAGATCTGTATTTACAATACCGCGTATCTCCAAAAAATTCCATATCTCTATAATTCGGACGACGATTCCTTTGTGAATGAGATTGCGATCCAAATTGTGTTGTCGGATTTTCATTTTGTGGAGATCATCGGCGATATCAAAGTCAAGATTCCGTATCGCATCAAAATAAAAACACTGAAGGTTTTCCTGAAGGCCTATGTTCATACGCTGGGAATTTTTTACCAAAATATGTTTGATATCATCCAGGACAATTTCCAGTACAGCCTCAAACTCGGGTATGCGAGCTCGCATACGTATGCGATCGATGCCGTAGAACCGAATTCAAAAGTGATCGATATAGGCGCCGGGCCATACGGCGTAGGGCATGAGCTTATAAAGAAAAATTGCACTATCGTAACGGTTGACCAATTCGATATTCCCGAGCAATACAAATTGTCGCAACATTATGTCACCAAGATCAACGCCGATTTTGCGATCTCCATCAAGGAGTACGATTATATATTGCTGCTCGATATTATCGAACACCTCGAAAGCCCGGAAGATTTTATCTTTAATTTATCACGACAGTTCAGCTATAAAAAACAACGGCTGGTGTTGACGACTGCGAATATTTCTTTCTTCCCGGTGAGAATGATGTTGTTGCTGGGTTACTTTAATTATGGAAAGAGCGGTATCCTCGATAAAACGCATACGCGCTTGTTTACGTTTGATTCGTTCAAGAAATTAGTGACCGATGCGCGGTTGAATGTCCTTTCCGTTAAAGGAATTCCTGCGCCGTATCCCAAAGCGATCGGCGACAATTTTATTTCGCGCGCGTTGATCGCTATCAATCTTTTTTTTATCAAGATCAGCAAGGGATTTTTTTCTTACCAGATCTATATCGAAGCGGAGACAGCCCCCTCTGTCTATTATATCGTAGATGAAAATCTGAAGCATGAAGGAGTGGTACAATGATTTCCGAAGCCTTTCGGGGAAGTGGAGAAACTTCTTCATACTGCTGTTAATAGCATCGATTCCGTACAAGATCTTTTTTATTCTTTTTCAAGACACCACTTCCGGCCCGGATTGTGCTGAGTATAATCATTTGGCTGGACTGTTCAGCCAGGCAGGCATTATCGGATACCTGAAGAGCAGCGATCCCATTACGTTCTGGCGAACGCCGGTGCTGCCCTTTGTGATCTACCTCGCACATTCGCTCACTGTTTTTTATATCGTGCAGCAATTGTTCAGTTATTTCCTGGCGTATAATTTTTACAAGATATTCAAGTATATCACAAAGGATGCTTTCTTTTCGATGTGTTGCTTTTTTATAATCGTCTATCTGACCTACATCAACAATGCGGCGTGCGCCACACTGACAGAGTTCATGCAAATTTCGCTGATCCTGTATATTTTCAGGAAAGCGCTGTATGAAGAATACGATGTGCTCTTCATTATCGGGCTTTGTATATTTTGTTTGCTTCGCGCGGAAGCGCAGTATTTCTGCATTTTCCTGATCTTCCGGGAGATTGTAAAACGAAAATTCTCCCGATTGGTATTTTATATTTTACCCATCGTCGTCATGCAGTTGTGGTGTGTTCGCAACAACTCGCTCTTCGGAAGCTACTCGCTGGTGAATCCGATTCTCGGGCCGCGCGCCATGATCGGCTCGCTCTACGGATTTATTTACAATACTGATCGCGATCGGTTTCATACGGATTATGATTATTACGCCGGTCGGGATTATGTACACAGCAAGGCATACATCCAGGAATATAAAAGAGTGGTAAGAGCGAGGATTATGGATGAGATCAAGCACCGGCCCCTCGAATATGTGCGTATTCGCGTGTACCAGATGGCGCATGCTTTCCTGTATTTCGGATTTAACCTTGAACGATTGCCCAACGAACACTGGCTATATGATCGGGAAGCTTCGTTTAAAGAAATCGTAGAAACCAATCACCAATGGTCGTACAGCAATATCCTGCAAACGCATGATTATTTTAAGTTATTCCTGCGCCTTCTTTACAACGGTGGATTAGGCTTAATGCATTTCTTCGGGTTGATTTTTATCTTTTATAATTATAGAAAGCTATTGCCACTCATCTTTATCTTTCTCAATTTCTCGTTTATTTTTGTGGTAGAAGTGGATATGCGTTACCTCATCACCTTGCAAGCAGTTTGCGTTTGCGGCTTTGCGCTGATGGTATATTCATTGAAAAAATACCGTTCCCTGAAACTAAGCTGGCTATAAAAAAAAACATCCCGCGAGATGCGGGATGTTACTATTTAATTTTGTTCTTCTTTTGCGATCTTCTTCTTTTTCTTTTTGATATCGAACTTGAGCTTGTCCTTTGTCTCTTCATTCAGATCTGCAATGATCGTATCGCCTTCGTTGATATTCGTATTGAGAATTTCTTCTGCCAGCGGATCTTCCACATATTTCTGGATCGCTCTGTGCAACGGGCGTGCGCCGAATTGCGGATCATATCCTTTCTCACTTAAGAAGTCTTTCGCGGCAGTCGTCAATTCAATATTGAATCCCAATTTCTCGAGTCGTGCATACACACCGGCGAGAACGATATCGATGATCTTGTAAATTTCTTCCTTGCCGAGGCTGTTGAAAATAACGATGTCGTCGATACGGTTTAAGAATTCAGGAGAGAATGTCTTCTGCAATGCTTTTTGAATGACACCCTTTGTCAGTTCGTCCGAATTGTCGCGGATCGCAGTGGTGGCAAAACCGACACCTGTTCCGAAATCTTTCAGCTGGCGAACACCGATGTTGGAAGTCATGATGATCACAGAGTTTTTGAAATCCACTTTTCTTCCCAATCCATCCGTCAAAATTCCGTCATCTAAAACTTGCAGCAACACATTATATACATCCGGGTGTGCTTTTTCAATTTCATCCAGCAAGATCACGGAGTAAGGTTTTCTGCGAACCTTTTCGGTCAGCTGTCCACCTTCTTCATAACCTACGTATCCCGGAGGCGCTCCGATCAATCGAGAGATGGAGAATTTTTCCATATACTCGCTCATGTCGATGCGGATCAACGAATCAACACTGTCGAACATATATCGTGCCAGCGCTCTTGCTAATTCTGTTTTACCTACACCGGTCGGTCCTAAGAAAATAAACGTACCGATCGGTTTCTTCGGATCTTTCAATCCTACACGATTTCTTTGGATCGCTTTCGTGATCTTTGAAACAGCTTCGTCCTGTCCAACCACTTGTTTCTTCAGGTCTTCAGCCATTTGAACGAGCTTCTTACTTTCGCTTTGTGCGACACGCTTCACAGGAATTCCTGTCATCATCGCCACCACTTCAGCAATATCTTCATCGTTTACCGGGTAGCGTTTTGCTTTCGCATCTTCTTCCCAATCTTTCTTGGCTTGTTCCAGCTGTTCCTGTAAACGCTTTTCAGAATCGCGCAAGCGCGCTGCTTCTTCATAGCGTTGGTTCTTCACCACCTGGTTCTTTTCTTCCTTCACATTTTCGATCTCTGCTTCGAGCTTTGTGATGTTTTCAGGAACGTGAATATTTTTCAAGTGAACGCGCGCGCCCACTTCGTCCATCACATCGATCGCCTTATCCGGCAGGAAACGATCGGTGATGTAGCGCGTGCTCAATTGAACACAGGCATTGATCGCTTCGTCGCTGTAAGCTACGTTGTGATAGTCTTCGTATTTCGATTTTAAATTTTTCAGAATGATGAGCGTTTCTTCCGGAGATGGCGGATCGACCATTACTTTCTGGAATCGCCTGTCGAGTGCGCCGTCTTTTTCAATGTACTGGCGATATTCATCTAAGGTAGATGCACCGATACATTGCAGCTCGCCGCGCGCTAACGCCGGTTTGAAAATATTGGATGCATCGAGTGAGCCCGTTGCACCACCAGCTCCAACGATCGTGTGGATCTCATCTATAAATAAGATCACATCGCGGTTCTTTTCCAATTCCGTCATGATCGCCTTCATTCGCTCTTCGAATTGTCCACGATATTTAGTTCCTGCCACCAATGCAGCAAGGTCTAATGAAACAACTCTCTTTCCGAATAATACGCGCGAAACTTTTCTTTGAATAATACGCAGCGCCAATCCTTCAACGATAGCCGTTTTACCAACGCCGGGTTCGCCTATTAAAATCGGATTGTTCTTTTTTCTGCGCGATAAAATTTGAGAAACGCGTTCGATTTCGGTTTCACGTCCTACAATAGGATCGAGTTTTCCGTCTTCCGCCAATCTCGTAATATCTCTTCCGAAATTGTCGAGCACCGGCGTATTGGATTTCGTCGTTGCCTTTTTGGCAGTAGATTGTCCGCCACCCGCGCCAAAGCTTCTGCCGCGTTCGTCTTCATCACCTTCGTCAAACGGTTCATTCGGCAATTCCGAAGTGAGATCGTTCAACTCTTTTTCATTTTGCATGAAGTCGAGTTCAGCGCGGAACACTTCGTACGTCACGTCCCATTTGCTAAGCAATTGCGTTACTATGTTTTCTTTGTTTTTTAAGATCGATAAAATCAGGTGTTCTGTTCCCACTGTTTCCTGCTTCATCGACTTCGCTTCCAATAAGGTAATTTTCAATACCTTTTCGGCTTGCTTGGTCAACGGAAGGCTGTTTACGTTTCCGGGAATGGTCGTTACTCTGTCCTTGATCGCATCTTCCACTTTTTTTCTAAACAAAGCGATGTCGATATCTAATGATCGCAGCACTTTGATCGCCATGCCATCGCCTTCGCGGATCAGTCCGAGCAACAAGTGTTCAATGCCGATCTGATCGTGTTTCAAACGAAGCGCTTCTTCGCGGCTGAAAGAGATGACTTCTTTGACTTTTGGTGAAAATTTAGCTTCCATATGTATGTTCCCTCAAATTAGCTGCCAGAGGACATTCTGGCATTGTTTCTTAAAAGTAAAACCCTTTTCTTGCTTTTTCATTTTTGTCTTTTCCACAGAGCTTGTTTCTACGAATATTAACAAAAATTCCATAAAAAAGATTTGCCCTTATGAACAAGATGTGAATTTTACACAATTAGTTCTATTTTTGGGAGGAAAAAAATGTTAAGGTTTCCTTAAGGGTTTAAATTATAACGGGAGAAGCCTTGAATTATTTTGAAATTCTTTTACAAATACAATAAATATAGATGTTATGAAATTCAGTGTAGATAAGCAAGATGGTTTGGTCGTGTATGAATTGCTCGAAGAAAAGCTCACTTCCCTCAACGCCCCAATTTTGAAATCGGAACTCGTGCTCGCGAATGCCGAAGGATTTAAAAATGTGGTCGTGGATCTCGATAAAGTCAAATTCGTGGATTCCTCCGGGTTGAGTGCGCTGCTGATCGGCCATCGCCTGTGCAAGGATGAAAAAGGAATTTTCGGTTTGTGCGGATTGAACGATTCTGTAAAAAGTTTATTGAAAATATCGCAACTCGAAGACGTGCTGCACGTTTATTCTACACAGCATGATGCGACAGAAGCGATCAGCAAGAAGAAGAAGAAATAAAAATGTTATAAGTTATAGGTTATACGTTATTATACCACTTATAACTTATAACATATAACCTATAACATTTAACCTCTCTTGAACTTTGACGTCACCATATTAGGAAGCAATTCCGCCATTGCCGATCACGGCCGCCACCCGACTTCTCAAGTCATCCATATTTCCAATAATTATTTCCTGATGGATTGCGGGGAGGGTACACAACAGCGCATGCTGCAGTACAAGGTGAAATGGTTTAGAATCGACCACATTTTTATTTCGCATTTGCACGGCGATCATTATTACGGATTGCTGGGTTTGCTGACGACTTACAATTTATTAAAGAGAACGCAACCGCTCACGGTTTTCGGGCCAGCCATCTTAAAAGATATTATCGATTTGAATTTAAAGGCGAGCCAAACAAAATTGAATTACGAATTGAAATTTGAGGCGACGAGCGATAAAGGATTTAACCGTGTTTTTGAAAATGATGCCGTGGAGATTTATTCGTTTCCGCTGATCCATAAAATTCCGACGACCGGTTTTTTATTCAAGCAAAAATCGGGTGAACGGAAATTGCTGATCGATAAGCTGGAAGGACTGGATATCGATAAAACTTTTTATAAAGAGCTGAAGCATGGGAAAGATATTAAAGATCGAAATGGCAATGTGATCTCCGCGGATGAAGTGACCGAGCCGCCGCACACACCGAGAACATATGCGTTTTGCTCGGACACGTTGTACACGGAAACCATTTTAGAATATATCAACGGCGTGGATCTGTTATACCACGAAGCTACCTACCTGCATGAAGTGCTGCATCGCGCCGAAGAAACCAAACACTCAACAGCATTGCAAGCTGCACAGATGGCAAAGAAAGCCAACGCCCAAAAATTATTGCTCGGGCATTTCTCTTCGAGATATCTGCATTTGGAAATATTGCTGCACGAAGCGAAAACAGTTTTTCAAGATACGGAACTCGCGATCGAAGGAGAGACGTTTAAGGTTTGATTTTTCCACCTAAATATTTAACCACTTAAGAATCTTAAGTACCTTAAGCGGTTTAAAAAATACATCGAAATTTATTTCGTATACTTCTTGTTGAATTCCTTAATTGCTTTTATGAGCTTGCCGGCTTTACCTTTATCCGCCAGCTTTTTCAAATCATCATCACTTTTTACCAGTTCCGTTACATTGTCCTGCGTGACGGGCAATATTGGATTGGTGTTGCCGCGGCGACGAAAGAAGGTGATGAAATAATCTTTGTCTTCCGGAAGCATCGAATAGGTATAGATCGAATCTTCGTTGGTGCGAAACAGCCAGCAGGAATCATTCGGAATCCCGACAAAATCGTATTCATCAAAATGCGCTTCGATCTCTTTGGTTTCGTAAGGATAAAATTTACGAAGGATCGGCGCATCCTGCATAAATTTCGCTTTACCCGTTTGTGCAACGAATTGTTTTTTTTCTGAAAGATAAATTTTGGAAGTGATCTCGAACGTGCTGTCGTTTTGAAGCGTCACCTTAAAGTGATATTCGTTTGTTTTGTAGGTGCTGCCAAAGTACATGGGGAAATTCATGTAGGTATACGTCGTGATAGGAAAATTTCCCACGGGCGTATTGATCGTCATGGTATGGGGGATAGCAACAAATTGTGCCTGCGCAGCATAGACGTTTATCGCAAGAAAAAGAAATAAGATTTTTTTCACGGGAGCCGGATTTCTTCAAAGATATAGAAATATACTAAAAAAGGTAATCTTAGATTTTAGGGAAACGAAATTAACCGAAGAGGAAATAAACTGGGACCTCTGCGCCTCTGCGGTGAAAAAAGCTATCGCTTCTTCAATCCTAAGTTCTCCAGCTTTTCTTCCAGGTCTTTTTTAGAAACACCAATATCCTCTGCTGTCTTTGCGGTATTCCAACTGTTTTTGTCGAGCTTGTTTTCGATAAAGCTTCGCTCTACATAATCCGTGAGCTGTTGCAAATTCGCAAACTTGTCGAAGTCGATGCCTTTTGTTTCCGCCTTGCCCGCAGGGCCCGAATAATCGAGCACATCCTGCTTGGTGATTTTTTTATCGCTCATGATGACGAGCCGCTCCACAACGTTTCGCAGTTCGCGGATGTTGCCCGTCCAGTTACGCGCCTGCAGCGCTTCGAGCGCATCGGCGTCGATTGTTTTGCAGGGAATGCCGTAGTCCCCGCAGATCTCGTTTAAGAAATGATCGACGAGGATCGGAATATCTTCCTTGCGCTGATTTAATGAAGGAACGTGAATTAAGATCACGCTTATTCGGTGATATAAGTCTAAGCGAAAGCGGTGTTCTTCCACTTCCTTCAACAGATCTTTATTCGTTGCAGCCACCACGCGCACATCTACTTTCTCTTCTTTGTCGCCCCCGACTTTTGTAATTTTATTTTCCTGCAAGGCGCGCAATACTTTTGCCTGCGCGGACAAGCTCATATCGCCGATCTCGTCCAAAAATAAAGTCCCGCCGTTCGCTTGCTCAAATTTTCCGATGCGCTGTTTGATGGCGGAAGTGAACGCACCTTTCTCATGTCCGAACAATTCGCTTTCGATCAATTCAGATGGAATAGCCGCGCAGTTCACTTCTATCAGCGGCCCGTTTGCACGATTACTTTGCTCGTGCAGCCAGCGCGCCACCAATTCTTTTCCTGAGCCATTGTCGCCCGTAATTAAAACGCGCGCTTCTGTCGGCGCTACTTTCGCAATCGTATCTTTTATCTTTTGAATGGAATTCGATTCGCCGACGATGTCTTTTGATTTGGCGATTTTCTTTTTGAGAATTTTCGTTTCGGTAACGAGCGACACTTTGTCCATCGCGTTGCGCACCGTAATTAAAAGGCGATTGAGATCCGGCGGTTTGGGAATGTAGTCGAAAGCGCCTTTCTTCACGGCTTCCACCGCTGTTTCAATATTGCCGTGTCCCGATAAAACGATCACCGGCGTGTCAATGGCTTTTTGCTGCATGTCTGCCAACACTTCCAGTCCATCCTTCTTAGGCATCTTGATATCAAGAATTACGACATCGTAATCATTCTTCTCGATCTTCGCCAAGCCTGCTTCGCCGTCTTCCGCTTCATCGATCTCGTACTTTTCATATTCAAGGATCTCTTTCAATGTGCGGCGGATCGCCTTTTCATCATCAACAATAAGAATTTTCGGCATACAATATTTTTTGTTAAGGCATCAAAAATGATACCACCTGTAAAACTAATAAAAGCATGTAAAGTTTTTTATTTTTTAAACATAGGAAGCGGAGAGGTGGGATGCTTGAGAAAGTTTCCTGAAAAGAGCTTGACCAGCTTAAAGTGAAACGCTTTGTACGGAAATTGCTTTTCGACTTTTCGGATAAAGGAGGAAGGAATTTCAAAGTGATGCGCGCCCATGGTAACATCGGTCCAATCTGCCTTGCGAAAGATTTCTACATGCTCTTCAAACTTTCCCTTGTATGAAGAAACCTTGTGATGGTTATCGATCATCAGAGCGATTTCTTCAGGATCGATCGTGCTATTTCTGTCAGCGAGAAAATCTTTGGCGAGTTGAGCAGAAGGCGCTAAGTAATCAAACGTGTGATGCGTCCAGATTCCGACATCGTGAAAGAAAGAAGCAATCGCAAACTTTTCCAACTCCTGTTCTTCTTTCAAAAATGCCGCATAATTAAAAATGCGATACACGTGATTTTTGTATTTGTGAAGATCATTGCCAAGAATGCTTTCAAAAGAAGAAAATAATTCTTCCAGTAAAAAATATTCCGTAATGATTTCCATATGTTGAAGTGAAGCGATACTTATTCCTTACCACTTATCACTTATTCCTAAAAAAATGCAGGCCTATAAGCCGGGTTCTGTACTACCTCTATCATTTATCTGGGATAAGCGTCGCCGCTTACCTCGAGCGATCTACCCTCCAACTCCGGCGAGCAGCCGTCAGGCGTTGGTTTACATGATCTTTCAGCACCCGGGGTTTACCTCAGCAAGGTATTGCTACCAAGCTTTTTTCACCTTAGACGTTTTGCAACGAATGTTATTTTCTGTGGCACTTTCCTTTCTTGCGAAAGCAGCCGTTAACTGCCAGGTTGCTCTGTGCTGCCCGGACTTTCCTCACCAATAAATTGGCGCGATAGAGAGGCCTGCGTTGCAAAGGTACGGATTTATGATTTGATTTATTCAAAGACGATCACGTTCACGCCTTCGCTCGCCGATTTCCAGTTGCGCGCGTGCAAAGATCTTCCGTTTAACGTCATAGTAATAGTTTCCGACGTATCGGTTTGAAAATAAATATCCGCTCCTCTTAAGAAGGGCAAAGAAGTGAACGAGGAAACTGAATAGAGATCGGTCGCTTTATTTTTATTGTCGTCGTAAGAGAATAAGGCAATCGTGGTGTTTTCTTTTGCGCAAAAAGTTTGCGTAGACAAGGTGTGTCCATTCAGTGTCAAAACATCGTGATCTGCATTCACGGCCCCGTTGGACCCGAAAAATACAGTAACACTTTGCCGGTCATCTTTCGGAAGCGAAGCTAGGAATACTCCGACCAGGCTAACTCCGATTGGAAAAGTGCGGAGGTAGATCATTTTATCACTGCGCGTGAACGGCTCCCTGTAATAATGGATCTTGCGGCTTTCCGGGTTCTTTTCATACACAACGAATTCATAGTAGGCTGTTGGATCCGCGCGGAATGGTCCCCAGAATCCTTTTGCATCCGTCTCAAATCTTTTTTCATAATAGGGTGATGTGCGGAATCCTGTTACAGGATCTACCTTGTAAATTTCAACGACCGTGTTTGCTGAGAATTTATTCTCACCAAACGCACCCGACTTGCCTGATAAGATCACGTCTTTCTCAGGAGTATACGTTGATGTAACAGGAGATTCACCGTTATTGAAAAATTTATACATTGCTTCAAAACTCTCCGGGCAAGTTGCGACCTGGTAATGATCTTTTCCAACGAGCTTCAGATTTGTGCCACCAATAACATCACTTACTGCGCTCACTACATAATCTCCTGTCGAATAGACATTCAGGATCGGTGTAGAATCTTGTCGCGCCGGTGGGAAGCCGGCAAGCAACACCAGGTGTTTTACTTTGCTGCGATGTTTTTTTAAATAATCCTGCACTACTGCAGTTCCCGCACTGTGTCCCACTAAATCAATTTGCGACGCGCCCGTTTTCGCGAGTACTTCATCCACAAATTTATCCAGCGCACCGGCATTGTCTGTGCCAAAGCTCAATGTATTCCAATCAAACGTATAAAGGTCTGCGAGGCTATATCCGTTAGAAGTAAAACGCTTCGATTGTGTTTCATATGTATCTCCCGATCCGAGAAATCCATGTAAAAATACGATAGGAGTTTTTCCCGACGGCGTCGGCTCCGGAATTGAAGTATCCGTAGAGTTATTCTTACTGCATGCAGCAATAAAGAACAAGGAGATGAGTATTAATCTTTTCATATGCACTTTGACAACGTAAAATAAAAATAGGAAAAATTTGTTCAATCTACGTACAACACGAGCCCTTTTAAATAAGCGCTTTCGGGATGAAAGATGTTGATGGGATGATCGGCGGGCTGGGAGAGGAAGTGCAATATTTTAACTTCGCGGTTGGCTTCGATCGCGGCCGACATCACCGTGGCGTGGAATAATTCCTTGTCGACGACCTGCGAGCACGAGAAGGTAAAAATGAGGCCGCCTTTTTTGACTTTCTTCATGCCTTCCATGTTCAAGCGTTTGTATGCTTGTACCGCGTTGTGACGCTTGTTGATGGATTTGGCAAAGGCAGGCGGATCGAGTACGATGACATCGAATTGCTGTTCATTATTTTTTAGAAATTGAAATACATCTTCCGTAATTGTTGAGTGATCGATAGTAGAGGACGCATCAAAATTCAACAAAATATTTTTTTCAATAAGAGCAGTCGCCGTTTTCGAAACGTCGACGGAAACCACTTCAGTCGCGCCGTTTTTTAAAGCATAAACCGAAAACCCGCCGGAGTAAGCATAGGTGTTCAATACTGATTTTCCATGACAGTATTGCGCGAGTAAATTCCGGTTGTCTCTTTGATCAAGGAAGAAGCCGGTTTTTTGTCCGCGCTCCACATCGATTAAAAATTGATGGCCATTTTCCAGTACCACGACTTCTTTTTGATCGCCCAGTAAATGCTGGTTGGAAATGTTCGCCGCGTATTCCGGCGGAAGATTTTCCCGGCTCTTGTCGTAGATCGTATCGATGAATGAAAGCGTATTTTTTAGAGCTTCTGCAATTTCCCGGATACTTCGGTGCATGCCGATGGAATGGCATTGGATGACTGCAACGGAATTATAAATATCGATCACCAAACCCGGGCAATGATCACCTTCAGCATGAATCAAGCGATAGCAATTGGTTTGTGCGTTGCCGATCAAACCCAGGCTTTTTCTTAATGCAAAAGCCTTTTCGATTTTTCGATTCCAGAAATCCTGGTCGATCTTTTCTTTTTCGAATGTGAGAATTTTTACGGCAATGCTCCCGTGGTAGAAATGCCCGGTGCACAAAAAGTTTTTTTTGTGATCCACAACTTCAACGATGTCGCCGTCCTGCAGCTCTTTATCAAACGAATGAATGGCGCCGGAAAAGATCCACGGGTGGAAGCGCTGCACGGAGCGCTCTTTTTCTTTTTTTAAAATTACGATTGGGATCATTTCTTTTCGGAGGTGCGCTTCAATTCGAGGTACATCGTATCGTATTCATTATTTTCATCAGCCGGCGTAAACGTTTGATGTGCGATATACCATTGGTTGCGATCGTATTTAAAATAAGTATCGCCTTCCAATGCCACTTTCACTTCTGTAATATAAATAGTGGTAGCAAGATCGATTGTTTGTGTAAAGATATCGCCGCCGCCGATAATGAACAGTTCGGTTTCGTTTTGCTGCTTTGCATAATCGATCGCTTTTGCTACTTCATTAAATACTTCACATCCTTCGATCTTTAAATTTTCATCGCGTGAAACGATAAGGCTGGTGCGATTGGGAAGCGGCTTCCCGATCGATTCATAGGTTTTGCGACCCATTAATATGCAGTGTCCGGAAGTTAGCCGGCGAAAGCGCTGCAGGTCCGCCGACAAGCGCCACAGCAACCGGTTGTCTTTGCCGATCACGCCATTTTCTGCTACTGCTACTACGAGCGAAATATCCATACGGCAAAAATACGATTTGAAAGATCGATGTTCAAATTAAAGGGATAATAATTGTTAAGCTCTCACAGATTCCACAGATTACACGGATTATTTTTTTGTGATTTTAAGGTGTGCCGCTATCGCGGCAAATATTAATGCGGATAAGTATACCGCGATTTATTCCGTGAAATTCGTGCAATCCGTGAGAAATTAAACCGCCACTTCCCCTTTAATATGCGGATGGCTTTGATAGTTCAACAGTTCGAAATCTTCAAATTTAAAATCAAAGATATTTTTTACAGAAGGATTGATCCTGATTTGCGGCAATGGATACGGCACGCGCGACAACTGCAGTTTCACCTGGTCGATATGATTGAGATAGATATGTGCATCGCCGAACGTATGCACAAAATCGCCGGGCTTCAACTCACATACCTGCGCGATCATTTGCGTGAACAGCGCGTAGGATGCAATGTTGAACGGCACCCCGAGAAATGCATCCGCGCTTCGCTGATATAATTGGCAAGACAGTTTTCCATCCAATACATAAAATTGAAACAGTGAATGACAAGGAGGCAAGGTCATATCTTCAATGTCCGCAACATTCCATGCAGAGATAATGTGTCGTCGTGAATCGGGATTATTTTTAATGTTGTGAACGAGATTCGAAAGCTGGTCGATCTCTCCGCCTTTTCCATCCGGCCAGTGGCGCCATTGATAGCCGTATACGGGTCCGAGCTCGCCCCACTTTTTTGCAAATGCATCATCACCCGCAATTTTTTCTGCAAACTCCTTCATCGTCTCACCGCCAAATTCTTCACTCTTTTTATATTTCGCATACGGCCAGTCGTTCCAGATCCCAACGCCATGTTTGCACAAATACTGGATATTCGTATCACCCGCTATGAACCACAGCAATTCGTGTACGATCGATTTTAAATGCAATTTTTTTGTGGTGACGAGTGGAAATCCATCTGCCAAATCAAACCGCATTTGGTAGCCGAAAACGCTGATCGTTCCGGTGCCTGTGCGGTCTTCCTTCTTCGTGCCGTCGTCTAAAATATGCTGTAAAAAATCGAGGTATTGTTGCATGGAATAAAAGTAAGATTTTGGAATTATTTTCAAATTGAATTTTATAGACATCTTACAGAAGGGCGTTTCATTTTGTTGGTTATTAGTAAAATGAAATCAGGATGCACTGTTTTTAGTGAAATTCATATAAAAATTTGTACATATTTATTCCCGCAAGTCGTTGTATTTTTAGCATTATGAAGCACACTTTACTTTTTTTTGGGTTCATTTGCGCGTTGCAGGCGTGTAAAAAGAGCGATGTCAACCGCGCAACAGATCCTTTAGAAGGAAAGATCAAGTCTTCGCGGCATCTTACCACGCAAGGCGATACGACGGATGCCTATTTTTCCTACGATTCTACAGGCAAATTGTTGGCTGTCGAGATCCACAATTTTTTGAGTTCTACAGGACAGTGGCTCGTCCTTCGCGACAGCTTGCGTTATGAAAATAATAAGGTCATCTCGCAGCTGTCAGATTCTTCACACACTATATTTTTAACAGACATTTTTTTCCTGGAACCAGGGACGCATCTCATCGACAGCATTCAATCGTATCAAAACGGTTTTTTGTTCATGCCTTACGATCATCAGCATACCTCTAGGGATGCTTCTCAAAAGATTACCCATATTGCCGGTGCTGCGAATACGCAAATGGTGGGCTGGCAGGATATCTTCGTGGTCGATTCACTCGTGTACGACCAGGAGGATGTGGTCTCTTTCAAAAATCATTTGTCGCTCTTCCCGCTTTTCGAAAATCAATCTTTTCAATTTACGTATGACGTATCCAGATCCTACATGCCGAACACCGACTACCTTTCTTTCTTTAACGATTACCGCTTATTCAATATCTTTTATATCGATGAAGCTTCGCTGGGATTGAGTTTTGGCAAATATCACACGCATGCAATTTCATCCGTTCAATATTATAAATTTTGGTCGCCCGCTTATACCGGCAACACAGTGTATTATCATTACGACACGTTCACCCCTCAGCGAGTAACGATCACCTTTACCACTGCTACCCCTGTCCCCGCCGATCAAAAAGAATTGACATTCATTGATAACACCTATTACTAAAAATGTACATGAAAAAGATCATCCTTTCCATCGTTGCTGTTACTGTCTTCAGTTCCTGCAAGAAAGAATATATCTGTGCCTGTAACGGCACTGGCGGCCCCAGCAATTATATTTACCATACATCCAAATCAGCCGCTACTACGGAATGTGATAAGAATTACAAGTTCCCGTTCTCGGAAACATACTGCGTACTTTTCTAAACGTATCTATTTTATAATTAATTAACATGAAAGCCCATATTTCGCCTTAATCTCTTCATTTTCAAATTTTCAAATTCTCAAATTATGCCTATCTTTGCCCGCCTATGTTCAAAGGAAGGTCTTATATTCTGCTCGTTTCCATTCTCGCTTTAGTTTCCTGCAGCCGTCAATACGAAAAAGTGTTGAAGGGCAACGACATCGATGCGAAAATGAAGATAGCCGATGAATTGTACACCAAGGGAAAGTACGAGAAGGCCATCCCGATTTACGAGCAATTGCTAACGGTTTTAAAGGGACAGAAGAACATCGATGAGCTTTATTTTAAATATGCTTCAGCGTATTTCAAAAATGAAGACTGGGAACTGGCAGCTTTTTACCTGCGCAGCTTTTATGAAACCTACCCTTCGAGCGAGCATGCGGAAGAGGCGGCGTTTGACGAGGCCGTGTGTTACCTGAAGCAGTCGCCGCGGTATTCGCTGGAGCAAGGCAGCACGCAAAAGGCGATCGATGCGTTCCAGGAATTTGTGAACCGCTACCCGAAGAGCACCCGGATGGAGCAGGCGAATGCGAAAATCGACGAGCTGAGAGGGAAATTGCGTAAAAAAGCCTACGAAAATGCCTATCTTTACTACAAGATCGGGCAGTATTACGCGGCTTCGATCGCGCTGGGGAATTTCCTAAAAGATTTCCCGGAATACGAAAACCCGGAGAAAGTAAATTATATCATTGTAAAAGCACTGAAGAAATACGCTGAAGGTAGCTTTAAGGATAAGCAGGAAGAGCGGAAAGCGGAAGAAGAAAAAGCCTTCGCGGAGTTTAAATCAAAATATCCCAACAGCCAGTATTTGGCGGAGTTGGAAAAAATGCAACCGGTAAAAAAAAATAAAAAGTAAGGATATGTCAAACGTAAAGAAAGAAGAAAAATCGGTATCGGCGTACATTGAAACGCGCAACCTGGACGACCTCGCAGCAAGAACGGGCAATCTCTACAAATCGATCAACGTGATCGCAGCGCGCTCGAACCAGATGAACGCAAAGCTGAAGGAAGAATTGCACCGTAAACTCGAAGAATTTGCATCGGCTACCGACAACCTCGAAGAAGTGTTCGAAAACCGCGAGCAGATCGAGATCTCCCGTTACTACGAAAAATTGCCGAAGACGACTATCATGGCGTTGCAGGAATTTTTGAACGACGAGACATTCTTCAAGGATAAAGAAAAATAGATCCATGCTGAACGGCAAAAAAATACTCGTTGCCGTTTGCGGAAGCATCGCCGCTTATAAAACAGCTTATCTCATCCGGCTCTTAATTAAAGAAGGAGCCACCGTGCGCGTCGTCATGACGCCGGGTGCGAGAGAATTTATTTCACCGCTTACATTAGCTACGCTTTCGAAGAACGAATGTTATTCGGATTACACCAATCTTCAAAAAACAAACTGGAACAATCACGTCGAGCTCGCGCTGTGGGCCGACCTGATGATCGTGGCTCCTGCAAGTGCAGGTACCATTTCCAAAATGGCAAACGGACTTTGCGATAATTTGCTGATGGGCGTTTATATGTCGATGCGCATGCCGGTGTATGTGGCGCCCGCCATGGATGAAGATATGTGGAAGCATGCATCGACTCAAACCAACATCGAAAAATTGCAATCCTTCGGCAATAAAATTATCTCCGTAAATAAAGGAGAATTGGCGAGTGGTTTGATCGGAGAAGGAAGAATGGCAGAGCCGGAACAGATCGTTGAATTTTTGAAGAAAGAGCAGCATGTTGTCGATCACAACAATCCATTATACGGAAAGAAAATATTGATCACTGCCGGGCCGACATACGAGGCATTGGATCCGGTTCGATTTATCGGGAATCATTCTTCGGGAAAGATGGGTATCGCGTTAGCTGAAAAAGCGCAGGAACTCGGAGCGGAAGTACATTTGGTGCTCGGCCCGTCGAAGCTCGAAGTGAAAGAAGGTATTCATACAACGCGTGTTTTTTCAGGAAAAGAAATGTATTCCGTTAGTAAGAAATTCTTTGATACGGCAGATGTGTGCATCTTTGCAGCGGCTGTTGCCGATTATACGCCGCAGCAAGTTTCAAAAGATAAGATCAAGAAATCCGATGATGCGTTTTCGATTGTATTAAAGAAGAATGTAGACATCGCGGCAGAATTTGCGAAGGTGAAGCGAAAAGATCAGTTGTCCATCGGGTTTGCGCTCGAAACCAACAACGAAATAGCACATGCGCGCGACAAACGCAAGCGTAAAAATTTTGATATCATCGTGCTGAATTCGCTGAACGATAAAGGCGCGGGCTTCCGTTTCAACACGAATAAGATCACGATTTTGAATCGTAACAATAAAATCACTAAATTCGAGTTAAAGAAAAAAGAAGAAGTAGCCGCTGATATTTTAAAATCCATCGAAGATCTCCTGTAATGAGAAAACTGTTCATCCTCTCCATTTTCATCGCCTTTGTTTTGCCTGCGTTTGCTCAGGAGTTGAACTGTACGGTATTGATCAACGCGCCGAAGAACCAGAATGTCGATCCGCAGGTGTTCAAAAACCTCGAGCAGGCGATGATGGAATTTATGAACGGACGAAAATGGACGAGCGATAATTTTAAAGATGCGGAACGCATCAAGTGTTCTATCTCCTTAAATATTACAGATATTCCAACGGAAGGCGAGTACCGCGGAACGGCGATCATCCAATCGCAGCGCCCGGTGTACAATTCGAATTATAATTCCCTGCTCACAAATTTCCAGGATAAGAGTTTCGATTTTTCGTATGCTGATCTGCAAAGCCTCGATTATAACGACAATGGTTATACGACGGAACTTACGTCGCTCCTGGCATACTATGCCTATGTGATCCTCGGCTACGATTATGAATCGTTCAGCAAGGAAGGCGGAACGACCTATTTTCAAAAAGGACAAACGGTTGCGAGCAATGTTCCGCCGAGTGAAAAATCAAAATACAAAGGCTGGAGCCAGTTTGATGCGGGTGGCCTGGTTTCGGGAGGAACGGTAAACCGTTTTGTGTTGACCGACAATTGGCTAAACCCGCGCTACAAGGATTTCCGCGCAGCCTTTTTTACATATCATTTTAATGGACTCGACCGCATGTATACGGATGCTTCACAGGCGCGCTCCGCCATTACGACCGCGCTGACACTGATGCAAAATGTGAATGCCGATAACCCGAGCTTGCTTATACTCCGCAATTTCTTCATCGCAAAGAACAGCGAGCTTATCAATTTATATTCCAAGAGCGATATGTCGGAGCGCAGTATCATCGTACAACTCCTTTCCCAGCTCGATCCGATCAACGGCGACAAGTACAAGCAGATCGGGAAGAATCAATAAAAATTAGTGGTAAGTGATGAGGAATAAGTGGTAAGTAATGTTAGCACTTTAAGGTTATTGAAATAAATATCTCCCCATCAAATCATAAATCCTAAATCACAATTCGTAAATTCGTACGAATGCTATCATCGCTCTCCATAAAAAATTATGCGATCATTGAACAGGTGGATATTGAATTCGATCCGCAACTCAATATTATTACCGGCGAGACCGGTGCAGGAAAATCTATTTTATTGGGCGCGATGAATTTGATTTTGGGAAAAAGAGCGGATACAAGTGCGTTGCGAAATAAAGAAGAGAAATGTACGGTGGAGGCGACCTTCCATATCAAGGGATATAAGTTGAAGAAATTTTTTACGGAAAATGATCTCGAATATGAAGAAGAAACTATCATCCGTAGAGAGATCAATGCGAACGGAAAGTCGCGCACATTCATCAACGATTCACCGGTAACGTTGGATGTATTGAGAGAGCTGACGGAAAAGTTAGTCGACATACATGCGCAGGGAGAAACTCAAAACCTCTTAGATAAATTTTTCTTTTGCGGTATACTCGACGAGCTGAGCAAGCAAAGCGGTGTGGTCGATGAATATGCATCGTCCTTTCGTCAATACAAGCACAAGCAGACACGCTTGCAGCAGTTGCAGGAAGAGCAGATCCGCATGCAAAAAGAATTCGATTTTATTTCTTTTCAATTGAATGAATTGAACGACGCGAGTTTGAATGAAGAAGAAGCGGCGAACATCGAGAATGAATTGAATTTATTGCAGAACGCGGAAACGATCAAACGGAATTTGTCTGAAGCGTATAATCTGATCGACGGCAACGAATATTCGGCGCTGTCGCAACTGATGCAGGCGAACAAGCAAATCGGGCAGCTCACGAATTTGCACAGTGTTATTTTGGAAATGCACGACAAGCTTTCGTCCATCATCGACGATTTGAAAAGCATGGAGCGGCAAATCACGAATATTTCCGACGCGACGGAATACAATGAAGAGCGCGTCAATGAATTGTCGGAAAAGCAGAGCACGATCAACAAGCTCTTACAAAAGCATCACGTGGCCGAAGTGAAGGAATTGATCGCGATGCAACACGAGCTGCAGGAAAAAGTAAATCTTTTTGTAGGATCGAACGACGAGATCGCGAAACTGGAAAAGGAAATCACAGAAGAGAAGAAGAGCCTGTTTCAAACGGCGCAGCGCATTTCTAAAAATCGATCGGAAAAGATTAAAACATTTGAAAGCAAGATCGCATCGCTGCTGCATGATCTCGGTATGCCGTTTGGTTTTATCGTGCTGGATCAGCAAACATTGAATGCAGATAAGTTGAATGCTTATGGTATCGACGAAATACGATTGCTGTTCTCCGCCAACAAAGGCTCGCATCCACAATCGCTGGATGAAGTGGGCAGCGGCGGCGAGAAATCGAGGTTGATGCTGGCGATAAAAAGCTTAGTGGCGGAAACGGTCACATTGCCCACTTTAATTTTTGACGAGATCGATACGGGCATTTCCGGTGAAGTCGCACAGAAAGTCGGAAATATTCTGAAAGCGCTCGGCAAAAATCACCAGGTGATTTCCATTACACACTTGCCGCAAGTCGCTGCGAAGGCGAGCCGGCATTTGTTCGTTTACAAAAATCACGAGAAAGAAAAAACCTTTACGCAAATCAAAATCCTCGCAGGCAACGACCGCTTACACGAAATAGCTGTAATGCTCAGTGGAAATAATCCTCCGAAGGAAGCATTGGAAAATGCGAAGCGGTTGCTGAATTAAACACCAGAAAATTGCTGCTATTATTCCGGCATAAAAGATTATGCTTAAAATATAGTTGTAAAAATTGTTTTGTGTTATTTCACTAAATGAACACCTTCGTCCGATAAGAAAATAAAATATCCAGCGAATAATTATTCCGGGAAATAAAGTGGTACATAAGTCTTGGGGCATCTATCCAAAGAAAATATAACATACGACAATACTCAGCACTATACTCACGAGTTCTGCAAATAAACTCGTGGCAACAACATAACGTGTTTTCTTAATCGCTACAGAACCGAAGTAAACGGCTAGCACATAAAAGGTGGTATCGTGACTTCCGTTGAAAATTCCTGCTAACCTTCCTGCAAAACTATCCGGTCCGAGTCCGCCTTCAGTTACTGGCTTTATCAAGTCAACCATCAATCCGCGCGCTCCGCTGCCGCTGAACGGTTTCATAATAGCCACGGGCAACGCATCTACGAAACGCGTATCAAATCCAAAAAGCTCAAACAAATGCTTGATACCGCCGGTGATCATATCCATTCCGCCGGAAGCCCGGAAAACGCCAATACCCACGAGCATCGCCACGAGGTACGGAATAATTCTGACCGTTACTTGAAATCCTTCTTTCGCTCCGTCAATAAATGATTCGTACACGTTCACCTTTTTGAAAAATGCCATCAATATAAAAATGATGATGATGGAAAAGATGATGAGTCCACCGACGAGATTGCTCACAATCTCCATCGTTTCTTTCGGCATTCGGCTAAATAGATACGTAAGTCCCGAAATAAATGCAACTATGCCTATCACCCAGGACGTCAAAACCAGATCCCATTTTATTTTTTGAATGAAGGTGACAAGAATTAATCCCGCGATCATGCCGCCATAGGTAGCAATCAATAAAGGAAGAAAAATATCGGTTGGATTCGCGGCGTGTGCCGTAGCGCGGAATGCAATAATGCTGACGGGAATAATCGTAAATCCTGCGGTGTTCAATGTCAAAAACATGATCATCGCATTCGACGCTTGTTCCTTATTTGGATTGATCTCCTGCAATTCGTTCATCGCTTTTAATCCAAGCGGCGTCGCGGCATTATCCAATCCCAGCATATTTGCTGAATAATTCATCAATATACTTCCCATCGCAGGATGGTTTTCCGGGATCTCCGGAAACAGCCGTTTAAAGAACGGGCTGATCAGCTTTGAAAATATTTTGATCGCGCCGCCGTTCTCGCCAACTTTCATTATGCCGAGCCAGAAGCACATCACGCCGGTCAATCCAAGAGAAATTTCAAATCCTGTCTTGGCGGATTCGGTGATGGCGTTAACTGTTGCAGGAAGTACCGTTGTATCGCCGAACAAAATAAGCTTAATGAGAATAATGATAAAGGAGAGAACGAAGAAAAGGATCCAGATGTAATTTAAAACCATTTGGGAATTATGATTTGGGATGTACGAATTATAATTTACGATTTCAAGTTAGGAGATAGATGAATAAAATTTTTTATAAATAATCCACACATCCGGTAAATCTCAATCTAAATCATAAATCCCAAATCCTAAATCGTAAATTCGCACTGTGTCTAAAAAATACGAATTACCCGAGATAGTGAACCGCAAGGCGAAGTTCAACTTCGAATTCATGGAGTCGTTCAAAGCGGGCTTGGTGCTGACCGGAACGGAAATCAAATCCATCAAGGAAGGGAAGGTGAATCTGTCGGACAGCTACTGTTATTTCCGCGCCGGAGAATTGTGGGTGAAGAACCTGCACATCTCGGAATATAAATTCGGAAGCTACGCCAACCACGAACCGCTGCGCATTCGAAAATTATTGCTCACGAAAAGAGAGATGCGCCGTTTGGAAGGAAAACTCAAGGAAAAAGGATTGACCATCGTTCCTTATAAAATATTTTTCAATGAACGCGGCATTGCCAAACTCGAGATCGAATTGGCGAAGGGTAAAAAATCGTTCGACAAGCGCGAAAGCATTAAGGAAAGAGATACGAAGAAAGAATTGGATCGGGTGAAGAAGACGATGCGGTAAATAGTCATGTCATTAGCTATTAGTTTTATAATAGCTCTCCATTTAGTAACGAATGACTAATAACGAATGCCAAATAACTAAGCTCTAACTTAGTTCCGTCTCCAGGTCTGCTTTATGCATCACGAGAATGCTGACACAACAAGCAAGCACTACGATAGCAGCGCCAAACATCAATCCGCTGTCGCCGTTGATGTTGAATTCACCGATCGTCAAATGCATGCAGATAGCGCCGAACATCATCAGCGCGCCGAGGATCGCACCTCTCCAGGCTGATTTCGGGATCAGCATCAGCACGATGGTGATCACTTCCAATGCACCTACCGCATAACGTCCTGCCGGTTCCATGCCGATGCGCTGGAAAATGTAAACCGCAGCTGGCGCCGCAGTAAATTTCATGTAAGCAGTGTAAGCAAAGATGGCAGAAGCAACGACACGGGTAGCCATGTCCAAAAGTCGTATTCCATTTTTCATAAGCGTAGATTTTCATATAAGTTACCACCAATTAAAGACAAGCGCAAGGTAATTGAGCAGATAAACGACGAGTGTTGATTAAACGGTAGGGAATCAGGAGAAATGTAGTTTTTTACACTACATGGAATGACTTGATGGCGATAAAAATTTATAATCTATAATCTAAAATCTATAATCCCTATGGCATTCCGCTTCGCGGCCGGGCTGTTCGCTGCAATGCTTTTTCAACCTCGCAGGTTATAAAGTCTTGATCGAAGTGGACAACCTGCGAGGTTGAAAAAGCATTTCCGCTGCCATCCCTAATGCAGGGATTAGGGAATAAATCTTTTCTGGAAATTGAAAAGTCCCCTTTAGGGATTAGGGGTAAATAAAAAGAGGAGCCAATGGCTCCTCTCAGTTATAGTTCAAAGGTTGGTTATTCTATGATGCCTTCCGTTAAAACGGAAACGCGGTTCTTCAGCACTTCAACGATCCCGCTTTTCAATTTAAACTCCTGCTTGCCTGCAGTGGATTTGATCTTTACCGTTCCTGCCATGATCGAAGCGATCATCGGCGCGTGGTTATCGAGCACCTGGAATTTTCCTTCCACGCCCGGCAGCTGTACCGATTCTACTTCGCCTGAAAATACTTTCTGCTCCGGAGTTAATATATCTAATTGCATGTTTTCGATTTGAAGATTTGAAAATTTGAAGATTTGAAAATTGCGATGCGGCATTTTCAAATTGCCACATCTTCAAATCTTCAACTTACTTCGCTTCTGCCAATAATTTCTTTCCTTTCTCGATCGCGTCGTCGATCGTTCCAACTAAGTTGAACGCCGCTTCCGGGTATTCATCTACCTGGCCGTCCATGATCATTTCAAAGCCTCTCAGCGTTTCTTCGATTGGAACGAATACACCTTTTAACCCGGTGAATTGCTCCGCAACGTGGAACGGCTGCGACAAGAAACGCTGTACGCGGCGCGCACGGTGAACTACCAATTTATCTTCTTCACTCAACTCATCCATACCGAGGATCGCGATGATGTCCTGTAATTCTTTATAACGCTGCAAGATCATTTTTACACGCTGTGCAACATTGTAATGTTTTTCTCCGATCACCGTTGGATCGAGAATACGCGATGTTGAATCGAGCGGATCCACAGCCGGGTAAATTCCAAGCTCTGCGATCTTACGGCTCAATACCGTTGTAGCATCTAAGTGCGCAAATGTGGTTGCCGGAGCCGGATCCGTTAAGTCATCCGCCGGAACGTATACCGCTTGCACGGATGTGATCGATCCTGATTTAGTAGAAGTGATTCGCTCCTGCATCAAACCCATTTCCGTAGAAAGCGTCGGCTGGTAACCTACGGCTGAAGGCATACGGCCTAACAACGCGGATACTTCAGAACCTGCTTGCGTGAAACGGAAGATATTGTCTACGAAGAATAGAATGTCTTTTCCTTTTCCTTCACCGTCGCCATCGCGGAATTCTTCTGCGATCGTCAAACCGGATAAAGCTACACGCGCACGTGCACCCGGCGGTTCGTTCATTTGTCCGAACACGAGCGTCGCTTTGGATTCCAGCAAAGCATTTTTATCTACCACGGAAAGATCCCAGTCACCCTTTTCCATAGAGTGCTTGAACGCTTCACCGTACTTAATTACATCTGATTCCAAAAACTCGCGCAATAAGTCATTTCCTTCACGCGTTCTTTCACCAACACCGGCAAACACCGATAAACCACCGTGTCCTTTCGCGATGTTGTTTACAAGCTCCATGATCAATACTGTTTTTCCAACACCGGCACCACCGAACAAACCGATCTTTCCGCCTTTTGCGTACGGCTCGATCAGGTCGATTACTTTGATACCTGTTAAGAGTACTTCTTTAGATGTTGCGAGGTCTTCATATCTCGGCGGTTTGCGGTGGATAGGATATCCTCCTTCCTTGCTCACCGGTCCGATGCCGTCGATGGCATCGCCGATCACGTTGAACAAGCGTCCCTTGATCGCCTCGCCCGCAGGCATGGTGATTTGTGAACCGGTATCCGTTACATCCGCACCACGCGTCAAGCCTTCCGTAGCATCCATCGCCACGCAGCGAACGCTGTCTTCTCCTAAATGCTGCTGGCATTCCAGCACCACTACAGAACCGTCGTCTTTATTAACCGTAAGGGCGTTTAAGATATTAGGAAGTTTCATGCCTTCGCCTGAGAAGGATACGTCCACAACCGGACCGATAATTTGGGTAATTTTACCAACGCTTGCCATATATTGCAGTCTTTTTAGTTTTAAAAATTCGGTTGCAAAAATACGCTTAAGTGATTGCTTTGCAAAATTGAAAAGCACAAGTTCTCCACAAATAAAGATTTGGTAATTTTTGGCTGAAAATGATTGATTTAGATAAGGTTTTAAAGAAATAAATGTATTTTTCAAGTATGATCGGAAAACGCGGATATGCGTGTATTTTACTTTTCTGGATGTGGATATCTTCACCGTTATCTTTTGCAGAAAAAATAAGATGTTCTACCGTAGAGGCTTATAAGCAGCATGTTCTGCGCGATCCGCAAACAGCGATCCGCAACCAGCAACTCGAAAACGATATCCAGCAGTGGATCGCATCAAATGCCGGCAACCGCCAAACCAACGCCATCATTACCATTCCGGTAGTCGTGCACGTGGTCTATCATTTATCGGACGAAAATATTTCCGACGATCAGATCCAATCACAGATCCAGCGTCTCAATCTCGATTTTCGAAAGCTGAATACGGATATGATCCCGTCATCGAATCCTTTTTATCCGTTGGCAGCAGATGCCGGAATCGAATTTTGCCTCGTGCAGGTCGATCCGGACGGAAATCCGACTACGGGGATTACGCGCACTTATACAGATGAAACAGAGTTTTATTTCGACGATGATGGCGTAAAATTTACAGGCACCGGCGGAATCGATGCGTGGGATCCGACTGAATATTTAAATTTATGGGTTTGTAATTTGGAACCTACGCTGCTCGGATATGCGCAATATCCTTCCGAATTTTCTTCATCGCCCGAAACCGACGGCGTCGTGATCGGCTCTTCGAATTTTGGTACGACGGGAACAGTGATTGCGCCGTACGACCTGGGCCGAACAGCTACACACGAAATTGGCCATTGGCTGAATCTAAAACACATTTGGGGCGATGATGAAGGGGAGAGCGACGAATGCTCCGGCTCGGACGGTGTGAGCGATACGCCCAATCAGCAGGTGCCGACCTATGATTGTCCATCGGGAATAAAAACGGATAACTGTTCTCCTGTTAACCCGGGAATTTTGTATGAAGATTTTATGGATTATACGGATGATGCGTGCATGGTGCTGTTTACGAGCGGACAAGTAACACGAATGCATGCAGCGTTGGCGGTCGCGCGAAGTACCATTGTTTCTTCCAATAAATGCGGAGGTGCGACACTTGTTAGCCAGCAAGCCGCGCAGCACGTACGCATTTATCCAAACCCGGTAGAAAATTATTTAGCAGTGGATGGATTGCCGCAAACCAAATCGAGAAAATTTGCCGTGGAGGTTTTGAATATGCTGGGAGAAAAAGTTTTTACGTATGAGTTGCTCTCACAGAAAAACCTGATGGAATTACCCGATCTGAAAACGGGAACGTATGTGCTTCATATTTACAATGATGAATTCTCCGTGGTGCAAAAAATTTCTGTCGTGAAATAAAATAGAATGAAGAAGTCGCTCATTCTTATTCTACTCTTTCTTGCTATTCCATTCGTTTATTATTTCTATCCTGAACAAAAGCTTCCGGGGAACGTGGAGGTAGATGCATTGATCGTTTACAAATCGAAAAAAATAATGGAAGCGTATGCACACGGCATATTGCTGAAGAAATATAGTATCGCTTTGGGAAGAAATCCTGTCGGCAAAAAACAATTTGAAGGCGATAACAAAACACCGGAAGGTATTTATTTTATCAACGATAGAAATCCAAACAGCGGATGGCACAAAAACCTGGGTATATCGTATCCCAATATGGAAGATATCACTTATGCAAAAAAGATGAATAAGCATACGGGTGGAGATGTAAAGATCCACGGCTTAAAAAATGATATGGGTTTTATGGGGAAATTTCATCGATGATTTTCTACGCGTGGTTGTATTCGTGTGACGAATGTAGAGATGGACGAATTATATGCTTCAGTAAAAACGGGCACGAAGATCGAAATAAAACCCTGAAAGATATTACAGGTTATTTTCTGCAAAACGCTTGCAATATTCTTTGATCTCATCTCTCACGCTTCTAAACTCTTTCATGATTTCTTGCTCGGATCCTGTTGCTTTTGCAGGATCGGGAAAGTTGTGGTGAAATAATTTTGCGGAAGATGGAAAGTACGGACACTTCTCTTTTGCATGATCACACACGGTGATCACAAAATCGAAACCGATATCCCGGTATTCATCGACGTGGTTCGATGTATGCTTCGAAATATCGATTCCGTCTTCCTGCATCACTTGCACCGCGAGCGGGTTCACACCATGGGTTTCAATGCCCGCGCTGTAAACAATAGCTTTGTCGCCTGAAAATTTTCGCAGGTATCCTTCCGCCATCTGGCTGCGGCAGCTGTTGCCGGTGCAGAGAACAAATATTTTTTTCAACAGCAAACTTCTTTTTCTTTTACAGCATTTGCAGACACATTCGCGTTGCATCCGCAGGAAGATTTCGAATCTTCAGATGAAACGGTGCAACACGCTTCCGCTTTTTCAGTACCGTAATGCGGATCATTGAATTCGGCGTCGTGGTGGAAATAGTACACTTCCCAGCGTACATTATCCGGATCGATCACCCAGAATTTGTCCTGCTTGGCGTAACAGCAATTCGTACCGATTTCTTCCAATGAAACAAGATTCTTTTCGCGCGCCTCTACCAGCTTTTGCTGAAGCTCCTGTTCGGTTTCCACCTGGAAGCCGAGATGTCCGAAATTGTTTTGTACGCGCTCCTTGTTTTCTACAAATGAAATAATGAGCGAAGGTTTTTCTAAAACGTATTTAGCATAAGCGGGCTTCACTTTTACCGGTTCTTGTCCGAAGAACGTGGTATAAAAATCAACGGTTTTTTGAATGTCGCTTACATATAAGCTGACATGCATTCTTGGAAATGGATTCATACTTTCAATTTTTTTAGTTTAACAACAATTATTTTTCTTTTCCAACTTCAAAGATATATTCGCTAAATAATCCTGCAGTTTGGTAACGGCTTTCTCATCGATGCAATAACAGATCGCATTGCCTTCCACGCTTCCCTTGATAAGTCCGGCGTTTTTCAGTTCCTTCAAATGCTGCGAAACGGTTGGTTGGGAGAGCGGCAATACGTTTACAATATCCCCGCATATACAGCTGTCGGTTTTCATGAGATACTCCACAATGGCTACCCGGGCGGGATGTGCCAGTGCCTTCAGTAAGACAGCAATACTGTTCTGTTTGTCGGTAAAATGTTCTGTTTTCGTTGCACCCATAATATAACTATATTGCAATATTACGATAAAGATTTGAAATATGCAAGTTTTTTTTCTTTAAAAGTTATACGTTATAGGTTATACGTTATTGTCCCGGTTATTTCTTATAACCTTTAACGTATAACCTATAACATCACTCAAAATTTATCTTTATCATTTAAAAATTTCTCCAGCAGCAATTTTTTCGCACGATGCAACTGCACCTTGATCGTCCCGATCGGGATGCCGAGTTCTTCTGAAATTTCTTCGTAGCTGTATTCTTTAAAGTATCGAAGTGAAATTACTCTTGAAAAAATTTCGTCCATCTCACTCACGGCATGCTGCAGCTTGTCGATCCGCTGTGATTTGATCAGATCGGTTTCAGGGTTGGTCCGCGTACTGAAAAGTAAATTGTCTGCAATCGATTTTTCGTCGTGGTCGAGTGACACCTTTTCAATTTCCTTCTTCCGCAAAAAATCGATGCAGGTGTTGGAGGTGATTTTAAAGAGCCATGTTGAAAAAGCAAATGCAGGTGAATACTGCTCCAGCCGGTCAAAAGCTTTGGCAAACGATTCGATCATCAGGTCTTCGGCATCTTCCGGCGACCTCACAATTTTTAAAATGAGATGATATACGGAATTCCGGTATTTTTCCATCAACGCCGTGTATGCTTTTTGATCGCCGCGTTTGGCGTCTTCCAGCAATCGCAGATCCACTTTTTTATGGCTTTTCATTTCCAGGAACGCGTTGGTTTGAAAAGGCTAGTCAGTCCTAACACGATCGCGAAGAAAGCATATAAGAAATCATAAGCGATCACACCGTTCCAGCCCGACAACATATGCAGTGTTCTTTGCGAGACGATATGAATTATAGTGAGGATGCCCAATAGCGCATAGCATACCAGGAACAAAACAACAGCTGCTTTAGTATGCATGCTGAATAAACAAGCTACCAGCAAAATATAAGAGATCAGTTTGAAGACCAAATAGCTTCCTAGCAATATTCGCTGCGAAGCTTTGTAAAAACTGCCTGTTTCATAGTGGCGCATTTTTTGTTTGAACCACGCGCTCCAGCTTTTCGGTGGTTCGCTGCACGTATAACTCTCGTGCGAAAAACACACGACTGTATTTTCTTTTGTCGATAGCGATTGAACCGCGAGGTCGTCATCGCCGGAAGCCATATTCATCTCCTCCGCATTCCAATTCTTAGACTCCCACAGCTTTTTATCAAAGCACATATTTCTTCCAACGCCCATATACGGAGAGCCGAGCACCGCAAAGCCCGCGTATTGTAAGGTGGTTTGCATGGTTTCGTATACGATAAGCCCGTTTAATATCGTGTTGTCTTCTTTATACGGACTAATGCCCAGCACAATTTTATGTTGCCCGTTGATTCGCGAAGCCATGTGTTGTATCCAATGTTCCGTGGCCGGTTTGCAATCTGCGTCTGTCATCAGTATTATGTCATGCGCCGCACTTTTTATTCCTTTCGACAGCGCATACTTCTTTCCGATTCCTTTTTTTTCGGAAGCATCGACAGTAATAATCTTTAAGTTTGAATATTGGGCTGCAAATTCATTCAGTACGCTTATGGTTTCATCCGTCGAATCATCATTCACCACTACTACTTCAAATTCCTGATATTTTTGCTGAAGGATGAAAGGAAGATTATCCCGGAGATTTTGCGCTTCATTTTTTGCGCACACCACCACGCTAACGGGCGCGTGTGCAGGTTTATATAGATGCGGGTGGTTTTTAAATCGGGAAACGGATAGTAATAAGATGCCTTCGTAAATGATCTGCATAAGTAAACAAACCATGCATGCAAAAAATATCCAGCTCATTGAATAAAAATAACAGAAATTAATCGGAGCAACTTCATTTTATCTTATTTATTTGCCAATTTTGCAATTCGCCTTGACCTTTCAACTTCAACATACCGATACCTCTTCCAATGCGCGCGCAGGCTTGATCACAACCGATCACGGCAATATTGAAACACCCATTTTTATGCCTGTCGGCACACAGGGAACGGTGAAGGCGGTTCAATTCAAAGAGCTTGAAGAAGAAGTGCACGCACAAATCATTTTGGGAAACACCTATCATTTGTATTTGCGCCCCGGGCTTGAAACACTTTCAAAAGCAGGCGGTTTGCACGCTTTCAATACGTGGAAGAAACCGATGCTGACAGATAGCGGCGGCTACCAGGTCTATTCCCTAAGTCATAGAAGAAAATTGACGGAAGAAGGAGTGACCTTTCAATCGCATATCGACGGATCGAAACATTTGTTTACACCGGAAAATGTGATGGACACGCAGCGCATCATCGGCGCAGATTTTATCATGGCGTTTGATGAGTGCACGCCGTATCCGTGTGAATACGGTTACGCCAAAAAATCGCTGAAGATCACACACGACTGGTTGCTCCGCTGCATTCAGCGATTTGATACCACAAAACCTTTGTACGGTTATGAGCAAACAATGATCCCGATCGTGCAGGGAAGTACGTATACAGATCTGCGCACTGAATCCGCAGAATTTATTTCAAAACAGGATCGTCCCGCGAACGCGATCGGCGGATTGGCAGTGGGTGAGCCGGCGGAGATCATGTATGAAATGACCGGCCTGGTAAATTCTATTTTGCCAAAAGACAAGCCGCGCTATTTAATGGGCGTCGGAACTCCTGTGAATATTTTGGAATCTATTGCGCTCGGAGTCGATATGTTCGATTGTGTGATGCCTACGCGCAACGCACGCCACGGGATGTTGTACACTTCCGAAGGCATTATCAATATCAAGAATCAAAAGTGGAAGGATGATTTTTCCCCGATCGATGTGAATGTACCGAGCCACACCAGCCAGATCCATTCGAAAGCATATTTGCGGCATTTGTTTGTGGTGGAAGAATATCTCGCCGCCCAGATCGCGAGCTTACACAATCTTTCTTTTTATTTATGGCTGGTGAAAGAAGCGCGGAATCAAATCAAACAAGGTACTTTTGCTTCATGGAAAAATTCCATGGTGCCGAAATTAGATAACAGGCTATGACGACCGTTCTCGACCGATATATCATCAAAAAATTTCTCGTCACATTTTTCTTTGCGATCTTCTTGCTGATTGCGATCGCGATCGTGATCGACATCACCGAAAAGATCGACGATTTCCTCGAGAACCACGCGCCTTTACATGCTGTCGTGTTTGATTACTATCTCAATTTTATTCCGTGGATCGGATTGATGCTCGCACCGATCTTTGTTTTTATTTCCGTCGTGTATTTTACGTCGCGGCTCACCGCCAATACGGAAATCATCTGCATTCTCAACGGCGGCGTCAGCTTTTACAGGCTGCTCGCGCCCTATATGTTTACGGCGGTTTTACTCGCATTGTTGTTTGGCTATTGCAATCATGTGCTGGTGCCGAAAACGAATAAGCTGAAAATAAATTTTGAAGAGCATTACGCGTCGAAGAAAGACCAGCGCAGCTCGGATATCAACTATCATTTCCAGATCGGCAAGGATACGTTTATTTATACGCAGACATACGACATCAACGGCAACACGGGTTTTCATTTCACGATTGAAGAGATCAAGAATAAAGTGCAGGGATATAAGCTGGCTGCGGACAATATGCAGTGGGACAGTACCAAGCACAAATGGCATTTGATCGGTTGGCATTATCGCAAAAGTTTAGGAGGATATGACGATGTGAGAAGCGGCCGCGATACCTTTTTGACGTTGCCGGTGTCGCCGAAAGAATATGTGAAACAGAATTACGACATCGAAACGATGACGACAAAGGAGCTGAAAAAATTTATTGTCGATCAAATACACAAGGGCAACGAGAACGTCAAAATTTATCAAGTTGAAAAATACCGAAGAACGGCGATCCCGTGCAGTACGATCATTCTTACCTTAATTGCCGTGGCGATGACGACAAAAAAAATGCGCAACGGGATGGGATTGTATATCGTGGCGGGAATGCTGTTAAGCGGTGCGTATGTCATCATCCAGCAATTTTCTACTGTCTTTGCCACCAAGGGCGATCTCAATCCCCTGATCGCGGTGTGGATACCGAATGCGATCTTCGGAGTGGTGGCACTGCTATTGATCCTGCGCGCGCCGAAATAAACCGCAGATGAGAACCGTCATCGCGAGCCGCTTGACGAATTTGAATCTTTAAGAAAATTACATGCGGCGAAGCGATCGCGTTAATTAAGGCGATTGCTTCGCCGCATATAATCATCATTAAATTATAAAATTTTTCAAGCGGCTCGCAATGACGTCAACATTAAACTTCCGTCTTTGCGTTGAATCCTGAATTCACCAATCTTAGGTAAACTTCATTAACAAAATCTAAATCATGTTTTTTGTCACTTTCCCTCCGTATTTTTGTTATTCAGATTAAATCTAAATAATTGCCGGACTCCAAAAACATCACCCAGCTGCAGATCGGGGAAAATGCTATCGTGCGCGAATTCTCTAACGGGTTCGTTGCCTGCAAGTTAATGGCGATGGGGCTGCTGCCCGGCTCGGGGATTATCCTCGTCCGCAAGGCGCCGTTCGGCGGGGCGTATTACATTCGCGCCAAGAACCATTATATTGCGCTTCGCCTGCAGGAGGCCGAAAATGTTTTGTTAACGCCTGTTGCATAGCCTCCTATATTCAAATGACATTAAAAAAAATAGCGCTTCTTGGAAACCCGAATTCGGGGAAGTCGTCGCTGTTTAACCAGCTTACCGGCCTTCGCCAGAAAGTGGGGAATTTTCCCGGTGTAACCGTTGAACGGAAAAGCGGCTATGCGAAACTGGATGCGGGCTGCGAAGTCGAATTCATCGACCTTCCCGGAACATATAGTTTATACCCGACTTCGATGGACGAGCGCATCGCCGTGAACGCGCTCATCAATATTCACAACCAGGATCACCCCGATGCGATCGTTTATATCGCCGATGTGACGAACCTCGAACGCCATTTGCTGTTGCTCACGCAAATTGCGGATCTCGGTTTTCCGTTGCTCGTGGCTTTAAATATGAATGATATTGCGGAGCAGCAAAACCTGGAATGCGACGAAAAAAAATTGAGTGAAGAATTGAAGATCGATGTGGTGAAGATCAACGGAAGAACAGGAATGGGCGTGCCGGAAATTCGTGCGAAGCTTTCGGAGATGATGAAGGCGGAAGTGAAATTGAATACCGCAGTTCCATTTTATACGCTGTTGCCGGAAGAAATTGTTATCGCCGAAGAAGTGGCGCTGCTGCTTCCCGTAAAAAATAATTACCACGCGTTACTGCTCGCGCATCACTACGCGCGATTGGGATTTTTGAATGAAGAAAAGAAAAAAGAATTTAAGCAAATTTCGGAGCATCATCATTTCAATCCCATCAGCAACCAGCTCGACGAGATTATGCAGCGATACAACCGCTTTACGCCGCTGTTGTCGAAAGTGCTGAGCAAATCATTTGCGAATGCAAAAACGCTGACGGATAAAATTGATTTCATCGTAACGCACAATGTTTTCGGTCCGGTGATATTTTTCGGGCTGATGTTTTTGATTTTCCAGGCGATCTTTTCTTGGTCGGTGATCCCGATGGATTGGATCGATCGACAGTTTGCAGGGTTTGCAGCATATCTACAAACCAATTTACCGCATAATCTTTTTACAGAATTATTGACAGAAGGATTGATTCCGGGCATTAGTGGGATATTAGTGTTCGTGCCGCAGATCACGATTTTATTTTTACTGATTACTTTGTTGGAAGAAGTGGGATATATGTCGCGTGCGGTATACATGTTCGACAACGTAATGCAGAAATTCGGATTGAATGGAAGAAGTATCGTGTCGCTGATCTCGGGCGGCGCGTGTGCGGTGCCGGCGATCATGAGCACACGCACGATCAGCAACTGGAAGGAAAGACTGATCACCATCATGGTGACACCGTTTATTTCGTGTTCGGCGAGAATACCTGTGTTTGCAGTGCTCATCGCCTTTATTGTTCCAAATAAAAAAGTCGGCTGGTTCAACGCACAAGGATTGATGTTCATGGCGCTTTATTTAATCGGCATCATCGCGGCACTGACGGCTGCTTATGTTTTTAAAAAGATATTAAAGAGTGATGAATTTTCTTTTTTGATGCTGGAGCTTCCGGAATACCGCATGCCGCACTGGAAGAATGTTTTTTATACGCTGTATGAAAAAGTGAGTGCGTTTGTTTTCGGCGCCGGAAAAATTATTTTGATCGTTTCGTTGATCCTTTGGTTTCTGGCGAGCTTCGGTCCGCCGAATAAAATGCAGGAAGCGGTGAATGTCGCCACGATCGAAGCGTCGCTGCTGCACTATGATAAAGAATCTACCGAGATGTATGTTGCTTCTAAGAAGTTGCAATATTCTTTTGCGGGATATATCGGCAGAATGATCGAGCCGGCGATCAAGCCGCTGGGCTTCGACTGGAAGATCGGCATTGCACTGATTACATCGTTTGCGGCGAGAGAAGTATTTGTGGGAACCATTTCCACTTTGTATTCGATCGGCAAGCACGCAGATAATTCTACTATAAAAGAAAAGCTCCAGAAAGAAAAGAATGACGAAGGCAAGCCTGTATTTACACTCGCTGTAGCCTTTTCACTTGTTTTATTTTATCTGTTTGCGATGCAGTGCATGAGTACACTCGCCACCGTGTACCGCGAAACGCGCAGCTGGAGATGGCCGGCCATCCAATTCTTATATATGACAGGAACGGCGTATATCGTTTCATTGATTACGTATCAGTTGCTGAAATAGTCATTGGTCATTCGTCAATCGTCATTAGAGTCTTACATCGGAATGACGGATGAAAAAACCTTTGTAAGGGTTTTCTCGTTTATACGTCTATATAGAAAAAACACATGAAATTACTCGTAACGCTGCTTGGAATATTTGCCTGTATGGGCTGTAACCAGGCGCAAAATCCCGGAACAAAAAAAATCAATTCAACAAAACAAAAAGAGGCAGCTATGAATTCAAATCTCGAAGTGGCCACATTGGGTGGCGGATGTTACTGGTGTTTGGAAGCCGTATTCCAGCGACTCGAAGGCGTGGAAAAAGTGGAAAGCGGTTTTTCCGGAGGACAAGTAAAAAATCCTTCCTATAAAGAAGTATGCACCGGCACGACCGGCCACGCGGAAGTGATCCACATTACGTTTGATCCGAAGAAGGTAGCGTTTGCAGAAATACTGAAAGTGTTTTTTACGATGCACGATCCGACGACGCTGAATCGGCAGGGAAATGATGTAGGCACGCAATATCGCTCGGCAGTTTTTTTCCATAACGACGAACAGAAGAAAACAGCAGAAGAAATTATTGCGGAGTTAAATAAGGCGCATGCGTACGATTCGCCGATTGTGACGGAAGTGACGAAGTTCGATACGTTTTATAAAGCGGAAGATTATCACCAGGATTATTACAACAACAATAAGAACCAGCCATATTGTGCGTATGTGATTCAACCGAAAATAGAAAAGTTTGAGAAAGTCTTTAAGGATCATCTCAAGAAATAGTCTGAAACTCTGTCTGAGCCCGGATTAAATGATTTCATGATTAAAGGCGCGACGAAGTCGCGCCTTTATCTTTTGTCATTCCCTCTCAAGCGGGGAATCCAATAATCATCATTTATAAATCAACTCGCGCATCAGCTTGCCGCCATAAATATCGCGCAGCTCAATCCGTTTCACATTCAGGTCTTTCATTTGCTGATCAGAACCGATGACACTTTTCATGATGGATTCCCATTTTTCCTCTTGTCCTTCCATCGCAGCCATGCTTTTAAATTCTTCCATCAATAAAATGTCCCAATCGCCGGGATTAGCTGCATCTCCTGCAAGTACTTTATAGGAAACCAGCAGTCCTTGTTTAACGGCTTCGTCATGAATTTTTTTCCAGTTAGATGCAAGGCTCTTCAAATAATCGTCGCCCATGTTTGGTTTTGATTTGATAAACGACAATTGCCAAACAGTGCCGTCCTTGAATGGCTTGTCTTCTGCTACAGAAAATCTCATCGCCGATATAACCAGCAATGCAATCAATAAAAGTTTCTTTTTCATAATCCAGTTTTTTACAGTGAGTAATATCAACCCATTTTAAGGGAGATTTAAATTACGACAATTTTATATGTAAAAGAAATAATTACTCTTTCTGGTAATCGTCATACTCCTTCAAGCCGCCCTGGTATTTGTAATCGGGATATTTCTTTGGGAAATTAAACAGTAGCGAAGTAATGATGGGGATCACGAAGACGCCCGTTGTCAGGAAGGATAAAATATATTCTGCGAGATGAGAATCGATAAATTTGCCGAAGCCGGTTTCGGGAATGAAATGCGTCACCATCGACAGCAACAGCTTAATACCTAAGATCAGGATCACGATGAATGCGCAATTTTCCAGGAACGGAAATTTTTCCATCACGCGCACAAATCCCTGCGCCACGAAACGCATCGCTAAAATTCCGATGAACACACCGATCCACAATAAATAGGTTTGCGTCGGCTTCTCTATTTTTTCTACATACGCCGCCGCCGCCAATACATTGTCGATTGAAAAAACGATGTCCATCGCTTCCACTAAAAAAACGGTCGACCAGAAAATGCCGACTTTATTTTTAAAATATAAATAAATTTTATGGCTCTCTTTGACGATCGAGTTATCCATGGATTTGCTGCCCGATTTCTTATAAAAATAATCTCCGGCTAAATAGATAAGATAGATCCCGCCGAGCGGTTTCAGCCACCATATCGTAACAAGGTAAGAGGCGAGTACCAACGCCAGGCCGCGGAAAACATAAGCCCCGAGGATACCATATTTCAAAGCTTTCTTGCGTTGGTCTTTCGGAAGGTCCATCACCATCGTCGCCAGTACGGCAGCATTGTCGACCGATAAAAGGCTTTCAATAATGATCAGATTAAAAATGATGAGCAGTCCCTGCTCAATAGAAATGTGTTGGAGAATATCGGCCATTGCAATTATTAAAAGTCAATTTATTCAAAAAAGTAGTTAAGAAACTTTAACATTCAGGATATAATTCCGTAAATTAGTCAAAACGCACATGCTTATGAGAAAGTTTCTACTCGTTTTCGTTTTTTCCCTCTCCATCATCCAACTAAACGCTCAAACCAAGTGGTTTCCAACTCCAGGAGCGGTGGAAATACCGGGTAAAAAAGTGAATGGTAAGATCGACGATGTAACCGATTTTGCAACGTGCACACAGGTGCCGTTTATTATGCCTGACGGCACGAAGCTGCAAACGGATATTTTCCTGCCGATCCTGCAGGATAGCTTTGTCTACAAAGACACGTTCCAGTTTCAATTGTTGCCGGCTCCGTTCCCACCCATCAAAATACCGATTTTCGCGGTATTGTTGCAAAAGGGATATCAATTTATCATTTACGACAGTATCAACGGTCATGCGAATCCAAATCCATTCCAACTGCCGATGATCCTGGAGCGAACGCCGTACGATAAAGAAGATAAGCTGGAAGGTTCTGCGATGTCGCTGCTCGGTTATGCCGGTGCGAAGCAGGATATGCGCGGCCGCTATACATCGGAAGGCGCGTATTTACCCCTGTATTCCGATAGCTGGAAGAAATGGCCTTATCACAACTATAAGCATATTCTCGATATCACCGATGCATCAGATCCGCGCAACGGAAATAATCATGAGGATGGATACAACACGATCGAGTTTGTAAAAAATTCGTTGGTGAGAAATTACGATTTGAACGGCGATGGTATCATGGATACGGTCGCCCTGGTATATAATGGTTCGATCGGTACATTCGGTGCCTCTGCGCTCGGTTATAACCAGCTGCAGGCGGCGGCAGCGCACCGCATTGATCCGACCGCGCCCGGATTGAGATCGATGTTCCCGATCGTGGGCCCGCTCGAATTTTATAAGAGCACCGGTTTCTGGAATGGTTGTTTGAGAGATGGACTGGTGACAGGATGGCTGCGCGGACAAATAAAAGATACGCGCGATGACCTTTACAATGTTGACGGCGGATTGAACGACAACATCCACTCATCTAAAGATTATAATACACCTGATAAATTTGCGGCATCCAATTTAGCGATCGATCACTTTGTTACGGTGCGTTATGAAGGAAGTCCGTGTGGCTATTACCCGAATTCTTTAGGAAGAGGCGATATGGATGCCAGCCACGCGCCGGTAGATATCAACGGAGAAGGCGATAAGAACGGACAATATTCTCGCTATACCAATATTAATGTGCCTGCATTTTTGGTTTCAGGATGGTGGGATATTTTTGTCGATGGATCGATTGAAACAACACAGCGCATCCAGGCAAATATCACGGGAAGAAATAAAAGCTTACAAAAAATTGTTGTCGGGCCGTGGGCGCATCAAACCATTGCCTCTACACATACCGGCGACAAAACATATCCACACAACGTCACGGATATTACGCGCATCGACATTTCCGACCTCGGTTCTTCCGGCGGCTTGAATGTGGCGGATATCGCACAATCGGAATTGATCAGCTGGTTCCGTTATAATTTGAATTATAATGGATACAACAAGCTGGGCGAACCGAAAGTACAGCTTCAAAAATCGGTCAACTGGCAAACGCCGCTGCCGCAACTGCCGCAGCTCAAAGTGCGCTTCCCTTCGGAAGATTATAAGATTCCATTTGCGACGCTCCTCAATTTTATCTTAGGCGTAGATAATTTGAAACAGGTTCCTATAGAAATAAAATTGGATGCAACGGTCTTCCCGTTGAAGATAGATTTGCCGAACCTCGGCCCGTTGTTGGAAGACTTCGGCACGAATGGAAGATTCAATGGCATCCCGCAAGTCGATTATCCAAACATTCCAACGTTCCGCTATTATGTTGTGGGCGCATCGAATGATGATGCGAGCGTAACGTATGCAGGAAATTACTGGATGGGCAGCGAAGAGTTTCCTCCTTCTTCTGTTCAGTTTTTTGACATGTATCTCCACTCCAACGGAACCGCGAATTTCGTGAAGCCGACAACAGATGAAGGATACAACACGTATGTACACGATCCGGATAACCCGATCATCACAGTAGGTGGAGGTAATATGTTAGAGAGAACGCCGCAAGGCGACCGCGATGCGCAGGGACAAATGAATTTAGCAGATACAAACTTTGCGAAATTTACGATGGACCGTGAAGGTGTGATCAAGTTTGAAACAGGAGTGCTGCCGGATTCATTATGTATCATCGGTTTTCCGAAAATGAAATTGTATGCAAAAACAAATCCGGGTAACGCGGTTTCAGGTCCGACCGATTGCGATTTCTTTGTGCGTATCCTCGATGTGTACCCGGATGGAAAAGAATTCTTCGTAGTAGAGGGTTCCGTGAATGCACGCGCACGTGAGTATGCACGGTCGCTCGCCGAAGGATCGGAGAATGACAATGCCCCTTTCTCGAATGTCGACATCGGGAAGATATACGAATACTATTTCAAATTCTACCCGATCGCGTATACGTTCGCACAGGGACACAAGATCAAGGTGTTGATCTCGAGCAGTAACTATCCGCGCTTCCAGGCGTGTGCTAACGTGCCGATTATGCCGAATGAATTCTTCAGAAGAAAACCTGCCGACGGCAGAACCTATATTTATAATGGTGTAGAATATGCTCCGCGCGTATCCGTACAGCGTGTAGCGTTCTCCGATCAGTATCCTACTCATATCGAGTTGCCGGTGTTCGGAACTACGTCGGTCATCACCGCTGTGAAGAAACCGAATTCCGTTAAACCTGATTTCGATATGAGCTTATATCCGAATCCGAACGACGGAAAATTCTCGCTGTTTGTAAATAAGAACGGAAACTATTCCGCCACTATTTTCAATTCGATCGGTGAGAAGATGCTGGTTCGTGAAATCGGTGAATCGGAATTATTCGATATGTCGGGTTTTGCAAAAGGCCAATACTTACTGGAACTGATGGATCTGAAAAATACGGATCAGAAAATAGTGAAATCATTTACGATCAATTAATGCATACGAAAGTATGTTGAAATAAAACCAGCTGAACTTGGTTCAGGATAAAAATTATAAAACTAACCAACATGAGTTTGAATAATTTACTTAAATTATTTTTAGTATTCCTATGTCTTTCGTTCACGACACATGCGCTCGCACAGGAAATTACGCTGAAAGGAAAAGTTATCGATAAAGAAACCGGCGAAGCCCTGATCGGCGCCAACGTGCAGGTCAAGGGAACGAATTTTGGCTCGGTGACCGACATCAACGGAAATTTTGAGATCAAGGCGACTGCGACGTTTCCCGTCACGATACAAATATCTTACCTGGGGTATGCATTGCAGGATATCGATGTGGCCGATGAAAATCAATCGCTCTCTGTGTCCATGACAGCGCAGGAAATAAGAGTGAGCGACGATGTGGTTATCTCCGCGTCACGCTTGAGCGAACGCATTCAAACATCGCCTTCTTCTATTCAAAAACTCAACACGAAACAAATACAATTCACGCCATCCGGGAATTTTTATCAAAGCTTAGGAAACTTGAAGGAAGTGGATATGACCACCACCAGTATGGGCTTCCAGGTTTTTAATACGCGCGGTTTTAATACAACGGCGCCGGTGCGCATCGTACAATTTATCGATGGGATGGACAACCAGGCGCCGGGATTGAATTTCCCTGTTGGAAACTTAGTGGGTGCGAATGATCTCGACCTGGAAAGCGTCGAAATTATTTCCGGTGCGTCATCCGCATTATATGGTGCGAATGCGTTCCAGGGAATTGTAAGCATGTCGACAAAAAATCCGTTCGACTTCAAAAATCTTTCCGTCAAAGTAAAAGGCGGAAGCCGCCAGCTTGCGGATATACAAGCGCGTTATGCAAATGCATTCGGCAAGAAAAAATACGGACGCGATGTGTTCGGTTTTAAAGTGAGCGGACAATATTTCCGCGCGAAGGATTGGGTGGCGGATGATTCCGTTGCGAATACGTATGGAGATGTGGGAACCGACGTCAACGTAAGTACGATCGTCCGCAAGCTCGCATTGGATGACGACACTGCAGTGGCACGCCAGTTCCGCGCGCTCAATGCCTATCTCGATTTCTTCCCGAATGCTTTTCCCGGAACGATTCATGTGGATGCACCGGGCTACCAGGAAAAAGACCTGACAGAAGGAAAAACGGAAAGTATAAAAGCGAATGTTGGATTGTATGCGCGCCCGGTAAAAGATATGGAGATCCAGTATCAATATAAATTCGGAAGAGGCAGCGCGGTGTACCAGGGAGCAAATCGCTACAACATCAAGAATATTTTATTCCAGCAGCACAAAGTGCAATTGGATTATAAAGGATTCGATTTAAAATATTACACCACGCAGGAAAATGCAGGAGGCTCATACGATATGGTGTTTGCCGCGATCAATCTTTCGAAGGCGGGCATCGCGCGCTATGTCGGTAATTTTATAAAGTATTATTTCGGCGCGCTCAAAAACTACACGAATAATTTCTCCGATGATCCGCACGATGCCGATGTACAAAAGGCGCGCACCGATGCGTTGGATTCTGCGTATATCGATGCGTATTTACAGCCGGGCACTTATTCATTCGACTCCGCTTATAAATTAATTGTGAATGATGCAAATCTCGTTACGGGTGCTAAGTTCCAGGATAAATCGTCGCTGCATCATGTGGAGGCATCTTACAACCATACGTTCAAGCATTATATTAATATGATTGCGGGCGCGTCTTTCCGCCAGTATATTCCGCGCTCATACGGATCGATCTTTGCAGATACACTGAAGAATCGCGCGGATACATTGGAAGATGGCTCGCCGGATCTGAAAGCGAAGTTTGTAAGTTTGAATACGTGGGAAGTCGGTGGCTATGCGCAACTGACTGTCGAGCTTTTCAAGCATCATTTGAAATTAATAGGATCGGCGCGCGTCGATAAATCGAAGAATTTTAAAGTGCAGTTCTCGCCGAGAATTTCGGCTATCACCACTTTCGGAAATCATTCCTTCCGTGCATCGTATCAGTCCGCATACAGAACGCCGACGCTGCAAAATCAATACATCTCGCTTGATCTCGGCGCGATCAAATTGCTCGGCAATTTGCACGGCGCGAAAGGGTACGACTTCCAGTCGGTGAAAGATTTCAGAAGTAATTATAACGCGACAACGCTCGTAGATCCTACGCTTTTAAAAGTCGTCGATCTCGATCCGATACGCCCGGAGCAAGTAAACTCATGGGAGATCGGTTATCGCGGAGTGATTGCGAAAAGATTGTACATCGATATCAACGGGTATTTCAACCGCTATTTCCATTTCATCGGCGATCTGCGTTTTTATCAAACGACGGTCGACAGCGCAGAAGCGGGAACCGATGCTGGAACGGATGCGGTGCTCACAGGATATTATCAATTGATCCAAATGCCAACGAATGCGAAACAGCACGTGGATGCATGGGGCGCATCGATCGGTTTGAATTATTATATCTGGAAAACGCTGATGGCATCTTTCAATTACACGTATTCCGATATCAATACAAAAAAACTGGAAGATCCTATTATCCCCGGCTTCAATACGCCAAAGCACAAATTCAATATCGGGTTAAGCGCGCAGCGCATCTGGAAAGGGTTGGGCTTCGGTATCAACTTCAAATGGGTCAGCAAATACAATTGGGAAAGCACTTTCGGCGATGGCGCCGTGCCGAGCTACCACACGATGGATATGATGTTGTCGTATGAATTCCCGCGCTGGTTTACGTTGCAGGTCGGCGGATCTAATATTTATAATAATAAGCATATCGAAGCGTATGGTTCTCCGAATATCGGGGGATTGGTGTACGGCGCTATGGTGTTTGACCTGGAAAGAAAAGATCCGGTTTCACAGCGATGGATCAAGAAAAATAAATAATTTACACTATGATTTATGAGGGCTATGATTCTTAATCATAGCTTTCATAAACTCATTTTAATCATAGTTCAGACAATTTCCCTATTTTTGCAGCAATTATTATGAGCTTGAAATTATCTATTGTAGTTCCGGCGTACAACGAGGGAAGAACGATCCAAAATATTTTGGATAAGGTAGGAAGCGTGCAGCTGATCGGTGATATGCAAAAGGAAATTATCGTGGTGAACGATTGCTCAGCCGATAACACCGAACAACAGGTGTTGGAATTTCAGCAGCAACGGCCCGAGATGAATATCGTGTACAAGAAACACGAAGTAAACAAGGGAAAGGGCGCAGCACTGCGCACCGGCTTTCAAAGTGCAACCGGCGATTACGTGATCGTACAGGATGCCGATATGGAATACGATCCGCATGAGTTTAATATTTTATTGAAGCCATTGCTGGATGGCTTCGCTGATGTGGTGTATGGTTCGCGCTTCATGGGCGGCAATCCCCATCGCATTTTATTCTTCTGGCATACGATCGGCAACAAGATGCTGACGTTTGCATCCAATATGTTTACGAATCTCAATTTGACGGATATGGAAACTTGCTACAAGATGTTCCGCCGTGAAATTATTCAAGGCATCGACCTGAAAGAAAACCGTTTCGGATTCGAGCCGGAAGTAACGGCGAAGGTTTCTAAAATTCCAAAGATCCGCATTTATGAAGTAGGAATTTCTTACTATGGAAGAACGTATGAAGAAGGTAAGAAGATCGGGATGAGAGATGCGTTTCGCGCACTGTATTGTATAATACGGTATAATTTATTCTCTTAGAAAGTAATCCATTTCTTCATTCCGTTGTTAGCTTCTAGCAACGCATAAGCAATATTGTCCTTTGTAGTATCACGGTGTATGTATCCGGTAAAAGCTGTTGTCATTTGAGATTTTATCGTAAACTTATTAAATCCGTAACCGACAACTTCGTGCCTGGAGTTCATAAATGTAATAAACTCAGGGATACACTTTGGCCATGGGTCTGTGGTTAAATGCCCATGGATAACTTGGTAGTTTTTTGAATAACCATTCAGGGAGTCAATGTAACCATGCAAAGTTCCGGAAGCAATAACCTCAATAGTGGGCTTGTAGCCATAAAAAACATTTTTGGTCCACGCTTCATCAAAGGGGCAAATTTTATTGTCGACGAGTTTTTTAATTTTTTCATCTTGAAATAATTCCGGAGGGCAACCCAGGAAAGCTTGTCCTTTGTTGGAAACTTTCATTAATAACGATAATAATTCAAATCGATGTTGCGGTGCAGAAGGTGCCTGGGAAAAAATAATTTTTTGCAGTACGCAAAAATACATCAAAACACCCAACAGCAAGTAGCCGAGCCGTTTTACGAGACGTGGCCAGTGTGTAAACGCCAAAATGAAAATGGATGTCCAGTAGATCAGTGCCGGTGTTGTATATCGGCTCGACATAGCTTGTACTACGCCAAACCTTAGCCTGCCTGCCGCCGTAAGTGCAGCGGTAATTAAAATAAAAAATGCAATCCCGTAGAAAAATAAATTATAGTCGTTCGCTAAGCGCTTATTTTTATAATCATGGTAAAACATCCAAAATAAAGTGAAACAGCCGATAGACGATAGGAGCATGGCGCAAAATTTAAACCAAGCCATGTTGTACGAATGAAATTCGAGGAACTGCCGCACGACCAGCAACTGTGAGCTTAAGAAACACAATACATATTCAATCCAGGTAAAAGTATGGTGTAAAATATTGTCGATCGGGTCGTTATGTTGGGCGGGCTTTTTAAATGTGAAAATGAACACGAATAGCAATGTGGCTCCTAACGCAATAATAATTATTTTAGCCTTTTTAGGAATGTCGGAAAGAATACTTAGAAAAATAATAACGACCCATATAAATATGCCATTACTCAAACTGATGGAAGACATAAGGGCAAACAATATGCTCCATCCCGCAAACTTTTTTTTGTGACTGCTTACGAATTTGGAAAAGAATAAAAGGGATAATAAAGCGAATGTATATACGGCCATGAATTGTGTTTGAAAACCCCATAGAAAATTTTCGCTCTGAACCCAGCAAAATAAAAAAGATATACTGCTTAAAGACAATATTATTTTTAGGGTTTTAGATAAGGATGGAAGGGTAGAGATAATATAGAGGAAGGTTCCTGCAGAGATACATTGCAATACAAACACCATGGCGATCTGAAAGGCTAAACTGCCGTGGAAATAATTATACCCTATCCAAAATAACATCCGCGTGAAAATAATTCTGTGTTCGTTGTGTTGCGCAAACCACATCTGCCAGTTATTTCCCTTTATAACTTCTGTGTAAAAAGGGATATAGCTTTGCCAATCATCCTCGGTCGACACTATCGGAGAATATAAGTGCAAGATGCCGTAAAGCGTGGTCGCAAAAATGAATACGCTTATCAATAAGAAAGGAAGAATCTTCCAGAGATTGGTTTTAGGACGATGCATGATGTAGAGTCTATTTTATGCGGTTGTCCAATTGAGGTTCGTGATGCAAGTAATGTTCTCTTACAAAATTCAACGTTTGATTAATCGTAAACAATCCGCTGATAGGATGTTTGAAGATGTATTTGTCGTGCAGCTCGTCGGGCAATTCCTGCAGGATCTTTTTGAATTCATTATTGTTCTTTTCAAAGAGTGATTTCACTTCATCCAGCGTAATGCTTTCCGGAACTTTGCTCGCTACCGCCGGCGCTTTAAATTTCATCGGCGACCGTAAAAATCCCATCAACAAAAGATTGCGCAACGTTCCTCCGAGATCGCTTTTTCGGTCCGTTTTCTTCTCTGCTAAATTCTTTTGAATGACCTTGATCGTGCCGCTTTCAGAATAATAGGTGTGAAATAAAACCTGTCCGGCGCTCCATTTCCCTTCACTCGGTGAATGGTTTAATTCTTCAACTGTAAGCTTTTCGGCTTTTTGTAACAATCGGTTCTTTATCGTTTCGATTTCTGCATATCGTTTCAATAAACGGCTCATACCTCAATTTTTCACAAGATAAGAAATATATAACCTTTTCCCTTACGTGAAGCGCGCAATACTTGTTACTTTTAAGTATGTTTTTGGATTTCTTTTTATTGTTGAAAGAAGAAGGTTTGCCGGTGAGTATCGGTGAATACCTGAACCTGTTGGATGCGATGAACGAGCGCGTCACGGCTTTCAGCGTGGAAGAATTTTATTTTTTATCGAAGACCATATTGATCAAGCATGCTTTCCAGCACAGTGGGATCCGAAGCTTGGAATTCACGTGACTTGAAGTCGCG
>JADMIO011288100.1_pt1 | contig 68703 bp, 61 predicted proteins | sample 8958161 | NCBI WGS metagenome assembly JADMIO01 (sample SAMN16585339, study PRJNA669376) | soil metagenome | isolation source: Crop rotation soil | place: USA: Cullars Rotation, Alabama | collected 2011 | reverse complement strand
CGCGACAACTTGTCCACGTGGAATTCTAAGCTTAGGATCCCAATGTGCTGGAAAGACCGCAGCGGCTTCATGCCGCGCGACCCCAAGCCTGGCGACACGCGGCAATTGCTGATCGACGGCAAGGAGGCGATGAAGGTCGACGGGCCGTGGCTGGCGCCGATCATCGCGCAGGCGAAGCCGGAGATTCGCGCGCACCTTAAGCTGACGGCGTCGCCGTTCCAGCCGCCGGTGGGCGGCACCTCGAACGTGCTGGCGATGGCGCATGATATCTCCGCGGCACACAAGAAGCTGGTGTGGGACTTCCTGATGATCGCGACCTCGGACAAGTTCCAGACGCTGCTGGGCACGCTGGGGCAGTCGCTGCCGTCCAGCCCGCGCGCCGATCTGGAGGCGGCGAAGGCGCAGCGTCCCGAGCTCGCGGTGCTGCTGAGCGCGCAGCGTGCGGCGAGCGATGCCGGGATCGACCGCATTCCGACCGGGCTGGAAACGAAATACAACGAGTTCAGCAAGATGATCATGGAGGAAGCGCAGCGGATGATCATCAATGATCTCGATCCGGCGGTGGTGGCGAAGACGATGCAGAAGCGCGGGGTGGAGATAAAGCAGGCGTCTTAGGATGTGATGCGACTGAGTTGAATCGCTGGGCGCCCCCACCCCGGCCCTCCCCCGCAAGAGCGGAAGAGGGGGCGAACTGCACGGACGGTGCGAGGGCACCACCCCCACCCCGGCCCTCCCCCGCAAGAGCGGGAGAGGGGGCGAACTGCGCGGATGGTGCGAGGGCACCACCCCCACCCCGGCCCTCCCCCGCAAGAGCGGGAGAGGGGGCGAACTGCGCGGATGGTGCGAGGGCACCACCCCCACCCCGGCCCTCCCCCGCAAGAGCGGGAGAGGGGGCGAACTGCGCGGATGGTGCGAGGGCACCACCCCCACCCCGGCCCTCCCCCGCAAGAGCGGGAGAGGGGGCGAACTGCGCGGATGGTGCGAGGGCACCACCCCCACCCCGGCCCTCCCCCATCAAGGGGGAGGGAGAAGTTGCCGGAGCGGGAGTCGCCGCATCTCACCCGACCCTCTCCGCGCCCCGCAGAAGGCTCGACTTTGGGCTCGACCGGCCGAGCCGGCAGGGGTGGTTCGCTTACCTGCTGCTGCTGCCAGCGGCGCTGCTGATCGTGGCGTTCATCGTCTATCCGCTGTTCGTCTCGTTCGACGTGTCGTTCCAGAACGTGAACATGGCGCGCCTCGGCGACCCGCGGCGGCCGTTCACCTTCGCCAACTACCTGCGGCTGTTCGCGTCGGGCGAGTTCTGGCAGTCGGTGTGGGTGACGTTCAAGCTGATCGCGGTCGTCACCGTCTGCTGCTTTGCCGTCGGCATCGGCACCGCGCTGCTGTTGAACCACCGCTTCCGCGGCCGGCGCCTCGCGCGCCTGCTGGTGGCGCTGCCATGGGCCGTCCCCGAGGTGGTGGCGGTGGTGATCTTCGCCTGGCTGTTCGATTCCTCGTTCGGCCTGGTGAGCTGGCTGTTGGTGAAAGCCGGCCTGACAAGCGAGATGATCGCCTGGTTCTCGGATCCGTCGGCGGCGTTCGTCGCGGTCAGCGTGACGATGATCTGGAAGGCATATCCGTTCGTCTCCACGATGGCCCTGGCGGGCCTGCAGTCGATCCCCGATGATCTCTACGGCGCCGCGCGCGTCGACGGCGCGACGGCGTGGCAGCAGTTCCTGCACGTGACGCTGCCCTCGCTGATGCCGGTCATCGCGATCACGGCCGTGCTGCTGGTGCTGTGGCTGTTCCGCGATTTTTCGATCGTTTACGTGATGACGCAGGGCGGGCCGGTGCGCGCGACGCAGACGCTCTCGATCATGACCTACCAGCAGGCGTTCAGCTTCTTCCGCATGGGCTATGCCTCGGCGGTCGGCGTCGTCACGCTGATCCTGTGCCTGCTCGCCGGCCTGCTGCTGGTCGGGCGGCGCACCGACGCGATCTATTGAGCATGCGCATCAGGCCGCGGCAATTGGGTTTTTATGCGGCGGTCGCGGTTGTTTGTGCGGTGCTGTGTTTCCCGATCTACTGGGTGCTGGTGACGGCGCTCGCCGACCAGGCGGAGCTGCGCTCGCTGCCGCCGCCCTTCTGGCCCACGCACGCCGAGTGGGGAATCTTCGCCAAAGTCTCGACCGAACGGCCGTTGCTGTTCTGGCTCGGCAATTCGACGCTGGCGGCGCTCGGGGCGACGGGGTTGTCGATGATCGGCGCGGTGTTCGCGGCGTACAGCCTCTCGCGCTTCAGCGTGCGCGGCAGCCACGGCGTGGGCGTTTTTCTTCTCACCGCGAAGATGCTGCCGGCAACGCTGCTGGTGATTCCGCTGTTCGCGGTGTTCCGCAGCCTGAACCTGATCGGCAGCATGTGGTCGATCATTTTCGCCCACGCGACGCTGATCGTGCCGTTCGCGACCTGGATGCTGAAGGGCTACTTCGACACCGTTCCGCGCGAGCTGGAACAGGCGGCGATGGTGGACGGATGTTCGCCGATCGGCGCGCTGTTCCGCGTGATTCTTCCCCTGGCGGCGCCGGGGCTGGCGGCGACGGCGTTGTACGGATTTATCCTGTCCTGGTCGGACTACGTGTACGCGCGCACGTTCCTGACCAACGCGCAGTCGAACTGGACGGTGATCCTCGGGATCACGACGATGAAGGGCGAGTACATCTCGGGGTGGAACGAGATCGCCGCCGCCTCGATCATTGCCGCGGCGCCCGTGCTGCTGATTTACATTTTCCTCGAGCGCTATCTCGTCGGCGGGCTGACCGCGGGCGCGGGGAAGTAGCAGCCGCGGCTCGGGTTGCGGACCGGTCTCTGTGAGGGCCGGAGCCGGTGAAAATCTCAGGAAAAAATGTTTGACATTCTCCGTCAGTTATACTAATTGTTGCCGCGAAAGGAGTTGACGGTGCGGCCATGATCGGAAGCAGACACACATTCGCCAGTTACTTCGCCTTCGCCGTCGACACGATCCTCAAGGTGTTGTGGCGGGAGGGATACGCGCGCGGGCCGCAGGAACTGGTCTCACTGACGTGGAACCGCATCCGGCGGCTGGAGCGGCGGTTCGAGGCGCTGGTGGCGCGGTGGCGGGCGGGGAAGTTGCCGGCGGTGGGGGCAGGGACCGTGCGGTTGCTTACCCCCCACCCTGACCCACCGGGTCAAGCCCGGTGGCAAAGCCTCACTCCCCCTCAAGGGGGGAGGGAACTTGTTTCTGCGCCGCGGGCTCCGTGGCCGTTTCCGCGGGGGCGGGGGTGGGTCGTGCGGATGCTGGCGCCGAGGACGGGGCCGGCTTGCGTGGGGACGCTTTGCCTCGCTTGGGAAGAGGCGGAGATGCGGGCGTTCCATGCGGCGGCGCCGCAGGTGGGACGGATCCTACGGCCGCTTGCGCATATGATCGGGGCGCCGGTGCCCGAGTGGCTGCAATTGCCGAAGCGGCGGCGGGTCAGGAAGAGGAAATGGTGGGCTGAAGCCCACCCTACAGTTAGGGTGCGGCGGGATGAGCGGGCGGAGATGATCGTGCCGAACCGGCGGCTGGCGGCACGGGAACAGGCGGAAGACGCGGTGCGACGGTCGGAGGCGAGCGGGAAGCCGATCGATCTCAGAAAATTTACGCCGGCGGCCTACGGATACTTCGTGCATCCGCCGCGCGACGGCAATTGCCCGCCGCCGGAGATCGGGTATGGCGGGCGATGGCGGCCATTGCCGAAGGACTATGTGCCGCCGCGGGACGAATGAGGGTGGGGGAAGATGCGCCTGGATTGTTCCTGTGTCGAAACTTACTTCAAGATTCGCTCCAGAGCAGGATGTCGTTCTCGTAGAGATCAGCCATTGCGCTGCCTCTCCCGGCGGGGCGTCAGCAGTTCGTCCAGCGTGAAAGGGCACGCCTCGGGGAGGGGAAGTGGTGGCCGTCCGTCCATGACGTCTGGCAGGCGATCCAACGCCCGATCGTAGAGCTCGGTAATATTGATCCGCCGCCGCATGGAGGGGCTGAAAGCATCGGCGGCATCGCTGCGGAAACCGCGAGCCTCGGCTTGCCAGTGCGGCACCTCGCGCGCGCCGGGCCACGCCCTGGCTTTCAGGTCGTGCAGCAGCGCCTGTATCAGCAGGTTGCGCACCGCCGATAATTCGCTGCGTCCCACGCTCTCGACTTCCTCGACGAGGTTCTCCCAATCGATCTGATCATTCACCCGCTCCCCCCGCGCGAGTCGGCGCAGCAGGTCGGCCTGCTGCTCGCTCCAGAGCAGGATGTCGTCCTCGTAGAGATCAGCCATCGGGCCCACCTCGCGCCATTCACGGCGGACAATATAGGAAAATACCGGCGATTGCGGAGGCGTCAGAGCCCGTAGGCCCGCTCGTCGCGCGCCAGCAGATGGAAGCGCAGGCGGCGGACGTATTCCATCGGGTCCTTGCGCGTCACCAGCGCGCCCGCCGGCGTGTTGATCCAGTCATACAAGCGCGTCAGCGCGAACCGGATCGCCGCGCCCTGGCACAGCACCGGCAGCGCCGAAAGCTCCGCCGGCGTCAGCGGGCGGGTGGCCTGGTAGGCGAGCAGCATCGCCCGCGCCTTGGTCACGTTCAGCGACAGGTCGGGCTCGAAGCACCAGGCGTTCAGGCAGACCGCGACGTCATAGGAAAGAAGATCGGTGGCGGCGAAGTAGAAGTCGATCAGCCCCGAGAGGCGGCCCTCGAGGAAGAAAACATTGTCGGGAAACAGGTCGGCGTGGATGTGCCCGACCGGCAGCCCCGCCGGCCACGCCGCGAGAATGCGATCGAGCGCCGACGATAGTTCGGCCCCCAGCCCCGGCTGCACGGTGTCGGCCTCCGGCAGGCTCCGGTCCAATAGCGGACGCCACCCGTCGGGTCCCAACGCATTGCGCCGGACGGGAGCAAAATCGGCGCCCGCCAGGTGCAGCGCGGCCAGCGCCGCGCCGAGCGGACCGCAATGCTCCTGCCGCACCCGCCGCGGCCACACGCCCGGCAGGAACGTGGTGATCGCGGCATGGCGTCCGCAAAGCTGGCGCAGCGCCGCGCCGTCACGGCCGCGCACCGGCTGCGGGCAGACGATGCCGCGGCGCGCCAGGTGCTCCATCAGGCCGAGGAACCACGGCAGATCGGCGGGATCCACGCGCTTCTCATACAGGGTGAGGATGAAGTCCCCGGCCGTGGTGCGGAGGGAGAAATTGCTGTTCTCCACGCCCTCGGCGATGCCGCGGAACGCGACCACGCTGCCGATGTCGTAATCGGCGAGGAAGGCGGTGACCGCCTCGTCAGTGACCTCGGTGTAGACGGCCATGGGGCGGCGGCGGTGAGCCTTGCATGTTTCCAGGCGGCGGTCGCGCCACTATACCCGGCGCGCCATGACGAACAATCATCGCCGCCCGGAGTCGCGCCACCGCTGGTGGAATTCCATCGGAATTCTTTTCTGCGCGGTTCTCCTCACCCTTTCCGGCTGTTCCGAGCCGCCTAAGTTCGCGCCCGCCTGTCCAAGCCTGCAGCTCCTGGGCGACGCGGGCGACCTGGCGAACTTCAACGCGCGGGGGCAGGACGTCACCGACCTGCTGGTCTCCGCCCGCATCACCGCGATTCCGGCCGAGTGCGGCCCGGGGGGGCGGGGCAAGACCGCGGCGACGCTGCACGTGCAGATGCGCGTCCAGCGCGGGCCTGCGCTGCCCGGACGGGTCGCGCGAATACCCTTCTTCATCACCATCATGGACGGCGACACGGTGCTGCAGCAGCAGGACTACGTGGCCAATGTCGAATTTCCCGCCAACGTCGATACCGTCACCGTCGATTCGAACGAGATCAACATGAACTTCCCGGTAACGCCGGAGAAATCGGCGGCCGCCTATACCATCTACGTCGGCTTCCGCCTGACCCCCCAGCAACTGGAGTACAATCGCCGCCACCGCCGCTAAATCCGTTGAACAAGTCGTGCGGATAGTTCATGTTGCCCGGGTTCGGGCTATCCCGTGCGGGAGAGTGCAGCATCCTTCATTCGCGAAGGAAACTGCCGCCGAAGGCGCAACCGGCCCCCGGAAACGCTCAGGCACAAAGGACCGCTTCGGGAGAAAGAATCTCTGGAAAGCCGGCCGCGTCAGCGCGTCCGCACCGAAGGAGTAAGGGCAGGCTGGCGCCCGAATCTCTCAGGTTCCGGGACAGAGGGGGGTCGTCACCGGCGCATCTCAGCCGGAACGCGACCCTTGGGTGGAACCGGACCATGGCAAACGAAGATTCCGAACTGAAGACGACGCCGCTGGATGCGCTGCACCGCGAACTTGGCGCCCGCATGGTGCCGTTCGCCGGCTACTCGATGCCGGTGCAGTACCCCGCCGGGATCATGGCGGAGCACCTGCATTGCCGCGCGAAGGCGGCGCTGTTCGACGTCTCCCACATGGGCCAGGGGAGCCTGTTCGGCGCCGGCGCCGCGGCCGCGCTGGAGCGGCTGGTTCCCGGCGACATGCAGGGGCTCAAACCGCAGCGGCAGCGCTACACGCTGCTGACCTTGGACTCGGGCGGCATCCTCGATGACCTGATGGTCGCCAACCTCGGCGGTGACCGGCTGTTCCTCGTGGTCAACGCGAGCCGGAAGGAGTTGGATTTTCCGCATATCGCCGCCGCGCTGCCGGCTGGCGTGCGGCTCGAGCGGCACGAGGATCGCGCGCTGATGGCGCTGCAGGGGCCGGAAGCGGCGGCAGTGCTGAAGCGGCTGGCGCCGGCCACGGCGGAGCTGCCGTTCATGGGCGTCGGACCATTCAAGATTGACGGCGCCGACTGCCTCGTTTCACGCTCGGGCTATACCGGCGAGGACGGATTTGAAATCTCCGTCCCCGCCGACCGCGCGATTGCCTTCGCCCGCACCCTCCTCGCCCAGCCCGAGGTGATGCCCGCGGGCCTCGGCGCGCGCGACAGTCTGCGGCTGGAAGCCGGGCTCTGCCTCTACGGCAACGACATCGACGAGACCACCAATCCGGTCGAGGCGGCGCTGACCTGGGTGATCGGCAAGCGCCGGCGCTCGGAGAAAAATTTCCGCGGAGCCACGCCGATCCTGGAGATGCTTGAGCGTGGGCCGACGCGGCTGCGGGTCGGCATTCGCCCCGATGGCCGCGCGCCCGCCCGCGGCGGCACCGAGATCGTCGAGCCGGCCGGCGCGGTGATCGGCAAAATCACCTCGGGCGGCTTCGGCCCGACATTGAACGCACCGGTCGCCATGGGCTACGTGCCGGCGCCTCTCGCGGCGGACGGCACCGCGCTCGCCTTGATGGTGCGCGGCAAGCCGCTCGCGGCCCGCGTCGTCCCCACCCCCTTCGTTCCCCACCGCTACGCGCGCTGAAGGATTTTCTCCCATGTCCGAGACAACCATCCGTTATACGAAAGAACACGAGTGGATCCGCCTCGAGGACGGCGTCGCCGTCGTGGGGATCACCGATCATGCGCAGGAAGCGCTCGGCGATGTCGTGTTCGTCGAACTGCCCGAGGCCGGGCGCGAGGTGGAGGAAGCCGAAGCCTGCGCGGTGGTCGAAAGCGTGAAAGCGGCGTCAGACGTCTACTCTCCGCTCGCCGGCAAGGTGGTGGAGAGCAACCAGGCGATCGTCGATGATCCGGCGCTGGTCAATCGTGACCCGACCGGCGATGGCTGGTTTTTCAAGATTGAAGTCACCGACCCCGATGCGGTCGAGGAGCTGATGGACGAAGCCGCCTACAACGCTTTCCTGGAGACGCTGTGATGGACCAGCCGTTCGCCGAGCTGGCGGCGCTCGAGGCCTGCGACAGTTTCGTCGCCCGCCACATCGCCCCCAGTGAAGCCGAGGTGGCGGAGATGCTGCGCGCCATCGGCGTCGCCACGCTCGATGAGTTGGTGGCGAAGACGGTGCCGATGGGCATCCGCACGCAGCGCGAACTGGAACTGCCTCCGGCCGAGGACGAAGCGGCGACGCTGAACGAGATGCGCACGCTGGCCCAGCGCAACGTCGCGGTCCGCTCGCTGATCGGCCTCGGCTACCACGGCACCTTCACGCCGCCGGTGGTCCGGCGGAACGTGCTGGAGAATCCCGGTTGGTACACGGCGTACACGCCGTACCAGGCCGAGATCGCGCAGGGCCGGCTGGAAGCGCTGCTGAACTTCCAGACGATGATCACCGAGCTGACGGGCATGGAAATCGCCAACGCCTCGCTCCTCGACGAGGCGACGGCCGCGGCCGAAGCCATGCACATGGCGCACGCGGTGGCGAAGGCGAAGAGCGACGTCGTTGCGGTCGCCGCCGATGTGCATCCGCAGACGCGCGCGGTGCTGGCGACGCGCGCTTGGCCGCTCGGCTTCAAGCTGGTTGAAGTTCCGCCCGGCGATGCCGCCGCGATCGAGGGGAAAAAACCGTTCGCGGTGGTGCTGCAATATCCCGGCAGCACCGGCGCCGTGCGCGACCTGCGCGAGGAGATCGGTGCCGCGCACGCGGCTGGCGCGCTCGCGATCGTCGCCGCCGATCCGCTGTCGTTAGCGTTGCTGACCCCTCCGGGGGAGATGGGCGCCGACGTCGTCGTCGGTTCGGCGCAGCGCTTCGGCGTGCCGATGGGATTCGGCGGCCCGCACGCCGGGTACTTCGCCACGCGCGATGCGTTCAAGCGGCACATGCCTGGCCGCCTGGTCGGCGTCAGCGTCGATGCCGCCGGCGCCCCCGCCATGCGCCTCGCGCTGCAGACGCGCGAGCAGCATATCCGTCGCGAGAAGGCGACCTCGAACATCTGCACCGCGCAGGTGCTGCTGGCGGTGATGGCGGCGATGTACGCCGTGTGGCACGGCCCAGCCGGGCTCTCGCGCATTGCGCGGCGCGTGAATCTGCAGGCGCGCATGCTCGCGGAGGCGGCGAAGCGCGGCGGCTACAAGCTGCGGCACGACGCGTTCTTCGACACCATCGCCGTCGAGGCCGGCAAGCGCGCCGATGCGCTCATGACGGCCGCACTGAATGCCGGGTTCAACTTGCGCCGCATCGATGCAACAGGCGTCGGCATTGCGCTCGACGAGACGGTGACACGGCAGGAGCTGACCCGGCTTGCGGTCGTGCTGGGCGCGGATTTGCGCATGGCCTCGCCGAGCATTCCCGGCGCGCTGGTGCGCACGACGACGTTCCTTCAGCAGGCGGCGTTCACCTCGCATCACGCCGAGCACGAGATGCTGCGCTACCTCAAGCGGCTCGAGGAGAAGGACGTCGCGCTGAACCGCAGCATGATCCCGCTCGGCTCCTGCACGATGAAGCTGAACGCCAGCGCGGAGATGCTGCCGATCACCTGGCCCGGCTTCGCCGACATGCATCCGTTCGCGCCCGCCGATCAGACCGGCGGCTACAAGGAACTCATCGACCGCCTCGCCGGCTGGCTGAAGACGATTACCGGTTTCGCCGACATCTCGCTGCAGCCGAACGCCGGCAGCCAGGGCGAATATGCCGGGCTGCTTGCGATCCGCGCCTGGCACGAGAGCCGCAACGAAGGCGGGCGCGACGTGTGCCTCATTCCCGCGAGCGCGCACGGCACCAATCCGGCGAGCGCGGCGATGGCCGGCTATCGCGTGGTGGTCGTTGCGTGTGACGCCAATGGCAACGTCGATCTCGCCGACCTGCGCGCCAAGGTGACGCAGCACCGCGAAAAACTGGCGGCGCTGATGATCACCTACCCGAGCACGCACGGCGTGTTCGAAGAAACGGTGATGGAGATCTGCCGCGCGGTGCATGACGCCGGCGGCCAGGTTTACATGGACGGCGCCAACATGAACGCGCAGGTCGGGCTCACCAGCCCGGCGCGGATCGGCGCCGATGTCTGCCATCTCAATCTGCACAAGACCTTCTGCATTCCGCATGGCGGCGGCGGGCCGGGCGTCGGGCCGATCGGCGTCGCCGAGCACCTGGTGCCGTTCCTGCCGAACCATCCGCTGCGCGCTGACGCCGGGCCGAAGACGAGTTACGGTCCCGTCGCCGCGGCGCCGTTCGGCAGCGCGCTCATCCTGCCGATCAGTTATTCCTACATTCGCATGATGGGCCCCGCGGGGCTGACGCGGGCGACCGAGGTGGCGATCCTGAACGCCAACTACATCGCCACCCGCCTCGCGCCGCACTACCCGGTTCTCTACAAGGGCACGGCGGGCATGGTGGCGCATGAGTGCATCATCGACTGCCGCGGCTTCCAGGCCGAGGCCGGCGTGATGGTCGAGGACATCGCCAAGCGGCTGCAGGACTACGGCTATCACGCGCCGACCATGTCGTGGCCGGTGGCAGGCACGCTGATGATCGAGCCGACCGAGAGCGAATCAAAGGCCGAGCTGGATCGGTTCTGCGACGCGATGATCGCCATCCGCAACGAAATCCGCGAGATCGGCACCGGCAAGCTCGATCGTCAGGACAATCCGCTCAAGAACGCGCCGCACACCGCGCAGGAGGTCATGGCCGATACGTGGACGCACGGTTATTCGCGTGCGCGCGCGGCGTTTCCGCTACCGTGGGTTGCTGCCGCGAAGTATTGGCCGCCCGTCAAGCGGGTGGACAATGTCTATGGCGACCGCAACCTGGTCTGCACGTGCGAGCCACTGGAGGCGTATGCGCAGGCCGCGGAGTGAGCCGGGGTCCGGTTCCAACGGAGGCACTGACAGCCCTTCGATTCGTGCTTTGCCGGGAATGACGGGTTCTATATTCGTCGTTCCCGAAAAAGCGCCGCAATTAACATTTCTAACCTTGCTTTAACCGACAAATCCGTCTCTACACGTCCGCGAATGATGCCGGGGATGACGACGCGCCGGTGCTTGCTGGGCGCCATTCCGCCGCTGCTGGCGACTGCCACCGCGGACGCGGTGTCACGGCCCGCGGATTTGTTGCAGGATTGGCACGATCCTGACCGCGCGCGGACGATTCCCGTTCGCATCCGTTTCCCCGCTTCATCCGGCGCGGCGCCGCTCGTCATCATCTCCCATGGCCTGGGCGGCTCCCGCGATGGTCTCGCCTATCTTGGCAACGGCCTCGCCGATGCCGGCTTCATCGCCGTGCACTTGCAGCACCATGGCACCGATACTGCGGTGTGGCGCGGCGTGCAGAGCGTTCCGCTGGCGATGGCCGCCGCGGTCCTCGATGTGCGGAACGCGCTGGATCGGCTGAAGGACGTGAGCTTCGCGCTGAAAACGATCGCGGCCGCACCGCAGTTGCGCGGCCGTGTCGATCCGGAGCGGATGGCCATTGCAGGCCATTCCTACGGCGCCTGGACGGTGCTGCACATGCTCGGCGAGCGCCTGCCGGGTGGCGACTGGAGCCTCGGTCTGCCGGACGGCCGGTTGAAGGCGGGCATTGCCCTCTCCCCCGTACCGCCGATCGGGATTCCGCCGAGCGTCGCCTACGCCGGCGTCACCGCGCCGATCCTGCACGTCACCGGCACCGACGACCGCGGCATCATCGAGGTCGCGACGCCCGAGGATCGCACTATCCCCTACCGCAACATCGCCGCCCCCGGCGCGCTCGCCGTGCTCAACGGCGCCACCCACGCGAGCTTCGCGGGCGAAGCGGCGGCGGGACCGTTCTGGAACAATCCTGCCTACCAGGGGCGCACCTCCGCCCTCGCAACATTGTTTCTGCGCACCGTTCTGCAGCATGATAGCAATGCGGAAGCGCAACTGAGGCGGGGCGCGCCACTGGCGGCGGGTGATCATGTCGAATGCAAGGGCGAACTGCTTCCCGCCCTGCACGCCGCCAACGGTTCGCCCACGCGGTGAGCACCGCAGTTTCCCGTTGCGCCGACGTTGTGGCGCGCCCTGGCAACCACTGATAGGGTTTTCGAATGCAGTATATTCTTTCATCTCCACGTTTCGTTCTTCTTGCGCTTTCACTTCTTTCGGCTTGTGCCGCTTCCGCTTCCGATCCCACCCCGCACGCCGCCGCGGGCCCCGCCGCCCCCGCTCCGAAGCCAGTCGCCACGGAAAGCCCGGTCACCGGCGCGACCGGCCAGTTCCTCGCCGGGCGTTTCGCCGAAGCGCAGAACGACCTTAATTTCGCGGCCGATCAATTCCTGCGCGCGCTGGCGACTGATCCGCGCAATCCGGATCTGCTGCAGCGCGCGTTCATCAGCTGCCTGCTTGCCGGCCGCCCGGAGGCGCTGAAGCTTGCGCGGATGCAGCCGGATGTGCAGGCCGCGCAATTGCTGCTCGCCGACACCGAGGCCGCCAGCGGCAATTGGGACAAAGCCGAATCCCGCTACGCCGCTTTGCCCAAGCAGGGACTGACGCAGGTGCTGCAGCCGCTGCTCGTCGCCTGGGCCCAGCAGGGCGGCGGCAGGACCGATGCCGCGCTCGCGACCCTCAACCCATTCGTCGAGAGCTCCCGGTTCAAGGGTATCTACGCCCTGCACTCCGCGCTGATCGCCGATCAGGCGAAGCTCCACGCCGAGGCGGCGCGTCTTTATCGCCTGGCGCAGGCGGATTTCGGCACCACTAACCTCGAACTTGCCCGCGAAGTCGCAAGCTGGCAGGCCCGTCAGGGCTTCCCTGCCGATGCGGCCAAGACCCTCGAGGCGCTCGCCGACGCCGATCCCGAGTTCGCCATCGCGCTGCCCGGGCTGAAGGCCGATGCGTCGCGCCCGCAGCTTCATCGCGCGACCGACGGCATCGCCGAAACATATCTCGCGCTGGCGGCGGCGCTCAGCGCGCAGGACACCAGCGACTTCTCGCTGGTGCTGGTGCAGCTCGCCCTGCGGCTGCGCCCCGACCTGACCGCGGCGCGGCTCTTGGCGGCGGATATCCTCGACGCGCGCCAGCATCCCGGCGCGTCGCTGCGCATTCTCGCGTCCGTCGCCGCCGATGACCCGCTGGATCCCGTCGTGCGCATGCGCCGCGCGGCCCTGCTGGAACGCACCGGCCAATCCGAGGAAGCGGTGCGGCTGCTCAACCAACTCGCGCACGATTTCCCGGACCAGGCCGCGCCGGCGACCATGGAGGGCGATATCCTGCGCGCGAAGGGCCGTTTCGCCGATGCCGTCGCCGCCTATGACCGGGCCGTCGCCCTCGTGCCGCATCCGACGCGGATCAACTGGCCGCTGTTCTACGACCGCGGCATCGCACTGGAGCGCTTGCATCTCTGGGCCCGCGCCGAAGCCGATTTCGAAAAGGCGCTGGAGCTCTCGCCCGACCAGCCGTTCGTCCTGAACTATCTCGGCTACTCGTGGGCCGAGCAGGGCCGCAATCTCGCGAAGGCCCGGCAGATGATCGAGCGCGCGCTGCAGGAGCGCCCGAACGATGGCGCCATCGTCGACAGCCTCGGCTGGGTGATGCTGAAGCAGGGCGATATCGCCGGCGCGATCAAGAACCTGGAGCACGCGGTCGAGCTCGAGCCCGAGGATGCAACCATCAATGGACACCTCGGCGATGCCTATGCGAGCGCGGGGCGCAAGCTGGAGGCGCAGTATCAGTGGCGGCTCGCGCTCAGCTTCAAGCCCGAGCCCGACGAGGTGCCGAAGCTGCAGGCGAAGCTCCGCGACGGCGAGCAGGCCAGCAGCGCGGCCCCGGCGGTCGTTACCCCGTCGGCCTCCTCGGCGATCCCGAACAAGGCCGCGCTGCCCTGACCGGCCTGGCCGAGGCCGCGCGCGCCAAGGTCAATCTCTATCTGCACGTAACCGGGCGTCGGGCGGACGGCTATCACCTGCTCGACAGCCTGGCCGTGTTTCCTCCGATCGGCGATGAACTCCGCGCCGAGCCGGCGCCGGACCTGACACTCGCGATCAAGGGCCCCTTCGCCGCGGCGCTCGCGGCCGAGCCGGACAACCTGGTGCTGCGGGCCGCGCGCGCGCTGGCTGCGGCAGCGGGCATCGCCGCACGGGCGCGGCTGACGCTGACGAAGAATCTGCCGGTCGCGTCTGGCATCGGTGGCGGCTCCGCCGACGCCGCGGCCACGCTGCGGCTGCTGCCCCGGGTGTGGGACGCTTGGCTTCCCCCGCCGGTTCTGCAAGCCATCGGACGAGCCCTCGGTGCCGACGTGCCGGTCTGCCTCGCCTCCACGCCGGCGCGCATGGGCGGTATCGGCGAGGTGCTCTCCCCTGCCCCGTCGCTGCCCGGGTGCGGAATGGCGCTCGTCAATCCCGGCGTGGAAGTCTCGACGGCGGCGGTCTTCCGCGCCCGCAGCGCCGCGTTTTCACCGCCGGCCGCGCTGCCTGCCCGCTGGCGGGACCTGCCGGCCATGGCAGCCGATCTCGAAGCGTGCGGCAACGACCTGGAGGCCGCGGCGGTCACGCTCTGCCCGCCTGTCGCCGAGGTGCTGGCGGCGCTGCGGGCGCAGACCGGCTGCCGGCTCGCGCGCATGAGCGGATCCGGTTCGACGTGCTTCGGGCTCTTTGACGATGCACCCTCTGCCGCCGGCGCCGCCGCAGCCTTGCAGCGGCCGGGCTGGTGGAGTTGGGGCGGAGCGCTTACGTAGGCGTCAGTGGGATGGCGCCGCCCTCCCGCCCTACGCTATTCTCCGCGACCCCGATTGGGGCGTAGCCAAGCGGTAAGGCAACGGACTTTGACTCCGTCATCCGGAGGTTCGAATCCTCCCGCCCCAGGGGCCATCGGGCATTGCCCGTCATTCTCGCGAAAGCGCGAATCCATCGCGCCGGAGTGATACCAGCGGCCCTGAGGAGTGACTGTTCCGTCTGCGGCCGGGATTGCCGGGTCAAGCCCGGCAATGACGAAAAGATATTGATCCGAAGAACGAAATTCGTCATGCGCGGGCTTGACCCGCGCATCCCCGGAAAGAGTCGGAACATGCGGCCCCAGGTATGACATTTACGGGCCCTTGCACGGATTCACCCAGCGAAGCCCGGCAAAACGCGCGAAATCAGTATCGGTTGAGTAAAGCACGTATCCCCGCTCCATCGCGAGCACGGCCAGATGCGCGGCGGTGGTCAGATTGCCAGCCGTCCCGACGCGTTCGAGCTCGTTCCGCAGCCGGGAGAAATGCGTATCCGACGGATGGACGATGTGGACATGCGGCAGCGACAACCAGCTTTCAAGCCGCCGCATCACTTCCCCTACCGCCAGAGGCCGGGCGACAATTCTCCGGTTCGTGCTGACGCGGGTGAAACCGAGAATAGCCGCCCAGGCAAGACCGACGCCTTCACGCCCTTCCAGGCAACGGTCCCACCACAGCCGTGCTCGCTCGTGCACGGCGGAATCGCTGTTATGCGCGTGAACGAGAACGTTTACGTCGGGGAGGATCATGAAGCTTTTCGGCGAACGCCTCCGCCTCCAGCTCGTCGGCGAGCTGTCCCAGCTTGTCCAGGTCGATCCCCGGCCTGAAGCCAAACGAGTGCGGAATTGTCTTTGGCACCGGCTGGCGGCGGACCGTGGCCGCCTCACCCAATCCAGCACGGATGGTGCGGTTTACCGCCTCCTTGAAAGGAATGCCGAGTTCCCGCGCGCGCCGCTTCAATAACCCCGCCAGGTCGTCATCGATTGTCAGCGTCGTACGCACTATGGCATCTTGATGCGCCACAGATTGATGTCAAGACATCAACCGATCGACCTGGCCGATGCGGCCGTGGATTTGGATAAGCACGACCGATCTCCTATGTCATCTGTGAGCCACGCAACGTCGGAACGCTGGTATGGCAACAACTGAAGCGACCACCACGACCACCGAAGCCCCCCGCGACTTCATCCGCGAGATCATCGACGAAGACCTGGCGGCGAAGCGGGTCTCGCACGTCGTTACCCGCTTTCCCCCGGAGCCGAACGGCTATCTCCACATCGGCCATGCCAAGGCGATCTGCCTGAACTTCGGCGTCGCGCAGGAATACGCCGGCCGCTGCCACCTGCGCTTCGACGACACCAATCCCACCAAGGAAGAACAGGAATACATCGACGCCATCCAGCGCGACATCCGCTGGCTCGGCTTCGACTGGGGCACGCACCTCTATTTCGCCTCCGACTATTTTCTCCAGCTCTACGATTGGGCCGAACAGCTCATCAAGGCGGGGAAAGCATACGTCGATGATTCCTCGCCCGACGAACTGCGGGCGATGCGCGGCACCCTCACCGAGCCCGGACGCGACAGCCCCTATCGCAATCGCTCCGTCGAAGAGAACCTCGACCTGTTCCGCCGCATGCGCGCCGGCGAATTCCCGAACGGCGCCCGCGTCCTGCGCGCGAAGATCGACATGGCATCGGGCAACATGAACCTGCGCGATCCCGTGCTGTATCGCATCCTCCACGCCACGCACCCGCGCACCGGCGACGAGTGGTGCATCTATCCGACCTACGATTTCACCCACGGCCAATCCGACGCGATCGAGGGCGTCACCCATTCGCTGTGCTCGCTTGAATTCGAGGACCACCGGCCGCTCTACGACTGGTTCATCGAGAACCTGCCGGTGCCCTCGCGCCCGCACCAGTACGAGTTCGCGCGGCTGAACATCAACTACACCGTGCTGTCGAAGCGCGTGCTGACCGAGCTCGTGCGCCGCGGCGCCGTCAGCGGCTGGGACGATCCGCGCATGCCGACGCTCGCGGCGCAGCGCCGGCGCGGCGTCCCGCCCGAGGCCTTGCGCGAATTCGTCCGCCGCGTCGGCATGGCGCGCGCTTATTCGATCGTCGACGTCGCCCTCTACGAACACACGATCCGCGACATCCTCAACCCCGTTGCGCCGCGCCGCATGGCGGTGCTGCGACCGCTGAAGGTCACTATCGAAAATTATCCGGTCGGGCTGACGGAATCGCTGGAGGCGGTGAACCATCCGGACGACCCCGCCGCCGGCACCCGCCGCATCACCTTCGGCCGCGAACTCTACATCGAGCGGGACGACTTCATGGAGAACCCGCCGAAGAAATTCTTCCGCCTCGCCCCCGGGCGCGAAGTGCGCCTCCGCTACGGCTACCTCATCACCTGCCGCGACGTCATCAAGAACGCCGCCGGCGAGGTCACGGAACTGATCTGCAGCTACGACCCGGCCACCCGTGGCGGCAACACGCCCGACGGGCGCAAGGTGCAGGCGACCCTGCACTGGGTTGCCGCCCACGATGCACAGCCGGCGCAGGTCCGGCTCTACGGCCCGCTGTTCTCGCGCCCCGATCCCGGCGCCGATGGCGACGTCTACGCCGACCTCAACGCGAACTCGCTCGAGGTGCTGACCGACTGCATGGTCGAGCCATCGCTCGCCCCGCTACAGGCGGGCGAGGTCGTGCAGTTCGAACGCCAGGGCTACTTCTGCGCCGACATCGACACCGGCCGCAACGTCCCGGTCTTCAACCGCACCGTCGGCCTGCGCGATACCTGGGCGAAAGTTCAGGCGCGATAACTTACCGGAAAGCGATCACGTCCGGCGTCAACCCGAGCGCTGAGACCGTCTGCGGCCCCGGCTGTCCGTCCACCTGCAACCCGCGGCTTTGCTGGAAGCGTTGGATTGCCGCCACGGTTCCCTGCCCCCAGATTCCGTCGATCGGACCGTAGTAGAAGCCGGAATTGCGCAGCCGCCACTGGATCGCCTGCACCGATCGCGGACGCAGCATTTCGCCGCTGACCGCCGGAGCCGGTGCCGGGACCGCCGCGGGCGCCTGCGCCGTCAGCAGCGCGTTCGGATCCAGACCCATCGTCGCCGCGGTCGCCTGGTTGAGCGACCCGGTCACCTGCAGGCTGTGGCGCTGCTGGTAGCGCTCCAGGGCCGCCTGGCTGTCGGGACCCCAGACGCCATCGACGGCGCCGGCATATTCCCCGTTCTGCCGCAGCATCTGCTGCACGGTCTGCACGACCTGCGGCGAGATCGGCTGCACATAGACGAGTCCCGCGGTTTGCGCGTGCGCCGGGGGTGCGATGAACGCAAGGCCACCCAGGGCCGCCGCCAGCACGAGTGCATGACGCATTCTCGATGTCCTCCTGAAGGGGCGTGTGAGGAAGAACGCGCGGCGAGGCCGGCGGTCGCCGATCGGTGCCGTACCCGGACATTCAAAAGTGAGCGATTGCCGTCCTGCAGCCTCCGGTTCGGAACGATCAGTTCGCTCAGCTCATGCCCACCTGTAGGGCCTGTAGGTGGGCTTCAGCCCACCATGCCCTACCCCAGCGGCAGGCCCACGTAGTTCTCCGCCAGCGTCGTCATCGCCGCCGGCGAACTGGTGACGTAGTCGAGCTCCGCCGCCTGCATGCGCCGCTCAAACGGCGTCGCATGCTCGAAGCGGTGCATCAGCGACGTCAGCCACCAGCTGAAGCGCTCCGCCTTCCACACCCGCCGCAGCGCGGTGGCTGAGTAGTCCTCCAGCCCATCCCCGCCCCGCCCGCGATACCAGCCGGTCAGCGCCCGCGACAGCACCACCACGTCCGCAAAGGCCAGGTTCATCCCCTTCGCCCCCGTCGGCGGCACGATGTGCGCCGCATCGCCGAGCAGGAACAGCCGGCCGTGGCGCAGCGGCTCCACGACGTAGCTGCGCATCGCCGTCACGCCCTTCTGCAGAATCGGCCCGACCTTCAGCACGAAGCCGGCATCATCGCCGAGGCGCGTCTGCAACTCCGCCCATATTTCCTCATCCGACCACGCACCAGCATCCTCGTCCGGCGCGCACTGCAGATACAAACGACTGATTTTCGGCGAGCGCATTGTCAGCAGTGCGTAGCCGCGTTCATGATTGGCGTAGACGAGTTCATCGCTCGACGGCGCCACATCGGCAAGAATGCCGAGCCAGCCGAACGGATAGATCTTGTCGTAGACGGTCAGGCTGCCCTCGGGCAGCGCAGGCCGGCAGATGCCGTGGAAGCCATCGCAGCCGGCGATGAAATCGCACTCGATCTGCTGCTCGCGCCCGTGGTGACGGAAGTGGATGCGCGGTTGATCGGCGTGAATGTCATCGATCCCGATCGCCTCGGCCTCGAACAGGATCTGACCGCCGGCGGCGAGGCGTGCGGCGATCAGGTCCTTCACCACCTCGTGCTGGCCGTAGATCATCATCGACTTGCCGGTAAGGTCCGTCACCGGAATGCGATGGCTGCGCCCGCCGAAGCGCAGCACGATCCCGTGGTGCACGAGCCCTTCGCGGTCCATGCGTGCGCCGACGCCCGCGTCACGCAGCAGCTCGACCGAGAAATGCTCCATCAGCCCAGCACGAATGCGGTGCTCGACGTAGTCGCGCGTATGCGCCTCGAGCACAATCGATTCGATGCCCTCAAGATGCAGCAGATGCGACAGCATCAGCCCCGCAGGACCGGCGCCGACAATGCCCACCCGCGTGCGCACGGCCGCGCCAGCGGTCATGAGCCGCCAAGGAAGGAAGGCAAGGGGCTCTGCCCCTTGACCCCGCCAAAGGCAGAGCCTTTGGAATCCATTACTTCGGCGGTCTGAACAGCAGGGGGCGACGAGGAGGTTGCAACCGGTACCTCCGCCCCCTGCTGTTCAGACCGCCAAAAGTGAAGGGTTCTAAGGGCTCCGCCCTTAGTGGGGGTCGAGGGGGCAAAGCCCCCCGCCTTCCTTCCCCGGCGGCTCATGCTCACTCCGCCGCGGTGGCGGACCTCGCGCCGCCGCCGTACTTCTGTGCCGCGGCGTCAGGTGAGACGTACCCGTCCGTCACATCGTCATCGAGCCGTGCGCGCGGCCGCTGGCGCGGGTCGCCGTACCCCGAGCCGCCGGTTAGCGCGACCTCCACCATGCGATCGGTCGTCGTTAGCGTCACCAACTCGCCGGTGCCGCAGTCGCGGATGACGTTGCCGGCGAGATCGAGCACGGCGCCGCGCGCCCCGCCGCCGGATTGCCCACCGAACAGCCCCTCGGTTTCGACGCCCACGCCTTCGGGATACACCGAGAACAGCGTCGGCAGCCCATCGTCGAGCAGCTTGCGCACCCGCGTGCGCACGCCGAGCCCGCCGCGATGCGTGCCCGCGCCGCCGGAATCCGTCACCAGCACTTTCTCGACCACCAGCACCGGCGCGCGGCTTTCCATCAACTCCACCGACGTATTCGCCGCCGAGGTCGGATACAGCAGCGCCGACTTGCCGTCGCCCTTCGCCGAAGCCCCCTGCCCGCCGCCCATGAAGAAATGGTCGGTGTAGACATGGCCGTTGCGTTCGCGGCCGTAGATGCTGATGGAGTGCGGCAGGCCGGTCAGCGCCTGCACGCGATCGGGCGCCGCTTCGGCCAGCGCACGGAAGATATTCGGTGCCAGGTACCAGCCGGTCCGCGTCCGCAAATTTACCGCCGCCGGCTTGTCGGCGTTCAGGATGGAATGCGGCGGCGCCTTCACCGTGAACGGGCGGAAGCAACCGGCGTTGCTGCGCACCTCGGGGCTCAGCATGCACTTCAGCGGATAGGTCGCGTGCGCGGCGGCGTAGTTGAAGGTGCAGTTCAGCCCGCCCATCGGCTGCTGCGGCGGCGCGCCCTCGAAATCGAGTTCGATCGAATCGCCGGCGACAGTAATCTTAACGGGATAGCGCAGCCGCGTGCCCAGCGGATTGTTCCAGATCTCGGATTGATAAACGCCATCCGGCATTGCGCGGATCGCGTCGCGCACCGCCTTCTCCGCGCGGCCGTGCACGACCGCCGCGAGCGCCCGCAGATCATGCATGCCGTAATCGTCCATGAACTGCAGCAGCCGTTCCGCCCCAAGCTGGTTGGCAGCAACGAACGAATAGATATCGCCGATCACCTCCTCGTTCTTGCGCACGTTCTCGGCGATGAGCGCGAACAGATCCTCGTTCGGCTGCCCCTCGCGGTACAGCTTCATCGGCGGGATCTGGATGCCCTCGTCGTAGATTTCGCGCGCGCGCAGATGGTCCTTGGTGCCGCCGATGTCGCCGACATGGCCGACGGTCCCCGTCAGCGCCACCACGACGCCGTTGCGGAAAACCGGCGTCACCACGGCGATGTCGTAGAGGTGGCCGGCGCACAGCCACGGATCGTTGGTCACGAGCACGTCGCCCGGCTTCAGCGTGTGCGCGGGGAATTTCGCCAGCAGCGCCTTCACCGCGCGCGGCAGCGTCAGGTTGAACACCGGCATCGCCCGCGGCGAATGCGCCAGGCTCTCCCCATCCGGATCGAGCAGATCGGTGGCGAAATCCTGCGCTTCCGAAACAATAAGCGAGAACGCGGTGCGAACGATCGTGTGCCACATCTCCTCGGCGACGGTCACCAGGCGCGCCCACATGATTTCGAGCGAGACCGGATCCGATTCGATCAGCTCCATCGCCTGCTCTTTGGGCGTATCGCGCGTTATCCGTGCTGCCGCCGGCGGCGCAACCGCAACGCTGATGCGGAGACAGCCGCTGGCGTCGACAGTCACGGAATCGCCGGGCGCAATGACGGTGGTGGCCTCCCGCTCCTCGATGATCGCGGGCCCGGATACCGTCGACCCCGCCGGCAGCGAATAACGGTCGTAGACCGGCGTATCGACGAATCCGTCGCCGAACCAGGCGGGGCGGCTTCCCTTGCGCGCCTCGCCGCCACCGGCGCTACCCGCCTGCGCGAGCGTCAGTTGCGGTAACGGCCCGCGCGCCCGAACGCGCAGGCTCACCATCTGCACCGCCACCCCCTCGTACACCGAGGTGTAGCGCTCGGCGTAGGCGCGCGCGAACGCGGTACGGATGGCGCCGATACCGGCATCGGCGATCCGCCCCTCCGGCAGCGTCACGTTGATTTCGTGCAACTGGCCCAGCAGCCGCATGTCGGCGGTGCGCTCGACCACAATGTCCGCTTCGGGCACGCCGGCCGCGGCCAGGCGCGCGCGCGTGTCGCGCACGAGTTCGTCCAGCACCGCGTCGATCGTCGCCGCGGCGTCAGGCGCATCGAGCCGCAGCGGATGGCTGCGCACCTGCTCGAACGAGAGCGGCGCCGCGAGGAAACCTAACGCCGACGCAGCGCCAGACGCGGGCGGGATCAGCACCTCGGTAACGCCGAGGATGCGCGCGACGCCGGCCGCGTGTGCGGGCCCGGCGCCGCCGAAGCCGACCATGGCATAGCGGCGCGGGTCCCTGCCCTTCTCGACGATATGGATGCGCGCCGCGGCGGCCATGCTTTCGGTGACGACGCGATGGATGCCCCACGCCGTCTGCATCGCGCTGAGCCCCAGCCGCCCACCAACTGACGCCAGCGCACGTTCGGCCGCGTCCCGATCGAGCGCCATCCGCCCGCCGAGGAAGAAGGCGGGATCGTAGTAGCCGAGCAGCAGGTTAGCGTCGGTAACGGTCGGCTCGGTGCCGCCACGACCGTAGCACGCCGGCCCCGGATCGGCGCCCGCGGAATGCGGCCCGACGCGCAGCAGCCCCACCTCGTCGATGGCGGCAACGGATCCGCCGCCGGCACCGATCTCGATCATGTCGATAACGGGAGCCTTGATCGGCAAGCCCGAGCCGCGCTTGAACCGGTGCACGCGCGCCGCTTCCATCTCCGCGGTGACGGCGGCGCGGCCGTCCTCGATCAGGCACGCCTTCGCGGTCGTCCCGCCCATGTCGAAGCTGATGACGTCGGATTTGCCCGCGATTTTTCCAAAATACGCGGTAGCGAGCCCGCCGCCCGCCGGCCCCGATTCCAGCAGGCGAATGGGGAAAGCACGCGCGGTCTCCGGCGAAACCAGCCCCCCCGCCGAGTGCATCAAATAAAGCGCGCCGCGGAAGCCGCGCTGCCACAGCTCGCGCTCCAGCTTGCGCACGTAGCCGTTCATCAGCGGCTGCACGAACGCATTCGCGCACGTGGTGACCAGCCGCTGGTACTCCCACAACTCCGCCACCACATCCGACGACAGCGACACGGCAAGGTCCGGATACAGCGCGCGGATCGCGTCCCCGGCCGCACGCTCGTGCGCGGGATTACGGTACGCGTGCAGGAAGCAAACGGCGATCGCCTCCACGCCGTCCGCCGCCAACCGCCGCGCGGCCGCCCGCACCTGCTCGAGGTCGAGCGGAATGAGCGCGTTGCCGTCGCGATCCATCCGCTCCGCCACCTCGAGCCGCCGACGCCGCGGCACGAGCGGCTCGGGATATTGCAGGAACAGATCATAAATATCGTAGCGCTGCTCGGTGCCCATCTCAAGGATGTCACGAAAACCCTCGGTGGTGATCAGCCCGAGCTTCGCCCCGCGTCGCTCGATCAGCGCGTTGGCGACGAGCGTCGTGCCATGCACGATTTCCGCCACCTGCGCGAGATCGATGCCGGCGCCGGCGACGAGTTCGGCGAGGCCTGTGAGCGCCCCGACCGACGGATCGTCGGGCGTCGTCAGGCATTTGTGCAGCCGGATTTCCGCGCGCGCTTCATCCAGCAGGATGAAGTCGGTGAAGGTGCCGCCAATGTCGAAACCGATCCGAAAGCGCGCGGGCATTTCCGTTCTCCGTCAGGCGCAGGCGATGACTTCAATCTCGATCTTGTACTGCTCGCTCACGAGCCCGGCGACGATGAGCGTGCTCGCCGGCTTGCGGCTCCCCATCACCTGCTCGCGGACTTTACGCGACCCGGCAAGGTCGGCGCGATCCGGCAGAATCGTCGTCATCTTCACGATGTTGTCGAGCGTCATCCCCACGGCGCGCAACTGCGCCTCGAGGTTCGACCACACGTTGCGCGCCTGTCCCTCGATGTCGGACGGCACGTTGCCCTGCCGGTCAACCCCGACCTGGCCGCTGATGTAGACGGTGCGCTCGGCGCCCTTCACCTCGATCGTGTGCGTGTACGAACCGACCGGCGCCGGTGCGTCGGAAGCATTGATATCGCGGCGTTGCATGGTCTGGTTTCCTCCTCGGTTACGGCAATGGTACGCGCCACGCGTCGTGGAAGCCGCGCACGCGCGGGAGCGCGATCATATCCCACGGGCTCGGCATCTCGCCAACCGGCACGTGGATCAGGGCCGGCGCGCGTTCGGCGAGTGCTTCCGCCAGTGCGCGCTGGAGCGCGGCGGGTGTCTCCGCCCGCCACGCGCGGGCGCCGAAACTTTCGGCGAAGCGCACGAAGTCGGGGTTCGCCAGGTCCCACGCGATCAGGCGGTTGCCGAAGCGCTCGGCCTGGATGCGCTTCACGTTGCCGAACGCGCCGTCGTCGAACACGATCGCCACCACCGGCAGCTTGTGGCGCACGGCGGTCGCGAGTTCCGCCGCCTGGTACATGAAGCCGCCGTCGCCGCACATCGCCACCACCGCGCGATCCGGCAACGCCGCCTGCGCGCCGAGCGCTGCGCCGTAGGCCCAGCCGAGATTGTCCTGGTAGCCCGGCGAGATATAGCGGCGCGGGCCGCTCACCGGAAACGCGAGCCGCCCGACGAAGCCGAGCTGCGTCACGTCCTCCAGCACGATGCCGTCCTCGGGCAGCGCCGCGCGGATGGCGCGCAGATAATCCATCTGCGGCTGCTTCGTGTTCACCTTCTCGGTAAACCACGCCTGCGCCGCCGCCACATCCTCCCGGGGCGCACGCGTGCGGCTGTGGCGCGCGAGCCGCTCGTGCAGCGCGCGTAGCCCGTCGGCGGCGTCGGCGATGATGGCGCAGTCCGGACGGCGAAAACGAAAGTGCTCCTCGGGGTCGATGTCGATGCGCACGATCTTCATCGCGTCATCGGTGCCCCACGCGGATTGGCACAGGTGCATGCGCGTGCCGACGCCGAGGACAGCGTCGGCCTCCTTCCACAGCCGGTGAGCGGTCGGGAACGAGACGGCGAGCGGATGCTCCGTCGGGATGGCGCCGCGACCGCGCCGAAACGTCAGTACCGGGGCCTGCAACGCCTCCACCACTGCGAGCAGTTCGGCGCTGGCATCCAGGGCGCCCCCGCCGGCGACGATGATCGGCCGCTCCGCATTGCCGAGCAGCTTCGCCCCCTGCTCGACCACCTCCGCATCGACCGGCGGACGCAGCACCGGCAGCGGCGCGACTTCGGGGGCGACGCCTTCGCGGCCCCAGGTATCGATCGCGCACTCCAGCGCCACCGGCCCGCGCTTGCCGCTCATCGCCGCGCGCACCGCTTCGGCAACGAGCTGTGGAGCCTCGGCGGCGGCGGCGATGCGGGCGGCGAACTTGGTGAAATGCCGCATCAGCCCGAGCTGGTCGCGCAGCTCGTGCAGATGCCCGTAGCCGCGATCGATCGCGTCGGAAGGAATCTGCCCCGCCAGCGCGATGACCGGCGCGCAGGTGCCGAAGGCCGTCAGCAGCGCGGAGCTCGCATTGAGCACGCCCGGCCCCGGCACCATCGCGCACACCTGCGGCCGCCCCGTCGCCAGCGCCGCGCCAAGCGCCATGTAGGCTCCCGTCTGCTCGTGGCGCGGATGCAGCGCGCGCATGCGGCCGTCGGAACGATAGACAGCATCGAACAGCGGATCGTTGTGCACGCCGGGCAGCGCGTACAGCGTATCGATGCCATGCCACAGCAGGCTCTCTACAATTGCCTCGGCGGTGGTCATCCGTCTCGTGCTCGCCTGTGTTTGCGGCGCACCTGACATCGCCATTCTTCCCCGTCATTCCCGCGCAAGCGGGAATCCACCGTCATCCATGGAAACACTCGCCAACCGGCTTGAAAGTTGAGGGGCAAATGCTGCCCTCTCGGCACGATGGATTCCCGCCTTCGCGGGAATGACGATTATATTTTGCCGCGACATGCTTAAGCCCCTCATGGCGCCACGATCGGCTGCGCGGCGAGCACCGGCGCGCGCACCGCGAGGTTCGCGAACACGCTCCCTTCCTCGAACCAGCATTTCGGCGCCGGCGCGCCCCACAGCGTCTGCCGCTGCGGGTCATGCAGCGCCCAGCGGATCGGCTCCAGGTCAGGATCGACCGTCAGATAGTCGCTGTTGAACAATTCCACCCGATGCCCGTCAGGATCGCGCACATACAGAAAGAAGGCGTTGGAAATGCCGTGGCGCCCCGGGCCGCGCTCCAGCGAATGCAGCCACCCGGTGGTGGAGAGCAGGTCGCAGGCGGCGATGATGTCGGTGACCTGGCTCACCCAGATGCCGATATGATGCAGCCGCGGACCGGCGCCGTTGGTGAAGGCCAGGTCGTGCACGTTGCCCTTGCGGTGCAGCCACACTGCCCACAGCGCGTCGCCATCCTCGGCGACGGTGTATTCGGTGGTGCGGAAGCCGATGCCGCGGTAGAAATCGTGGCTTGCCTGCACCTCGGGGGTGAAGCAGTTCAGGTGGTCGATGCGCTGCGGGCGCGCGCCGCGATAGGCGCCGTACTGCTGCAGCATGCGCTCGGCGCCGTCCATGCTGGCGATGAATTCGAGCGGCATGCCCAACGGGTCAGTCGCGTGCAGCGTGCGGCCCTGGTGCGGCACCGTCACGAATTCGTGCGGCAGATCGCGCGCGCGGAAGAAGTGCGCGGCGCGATCCAGGTCTTCCTCCTCGAACACGCGAAAGCCGAGCCGGCGCACGATCGGCGCCTCGGCACGGCGCAGCACCACGGAATGATGGCTGCGCTCCTCCAACCCGCGCAGGTGAAGGGCGTCGCGCGTCTCGGCGGTGACGATGAAGCCGAGCGCGTCCACCCAGAAGGCGCGGCTGCGGCCCAGGTCGCCGACGCCGTACTCGACGTGGCTCACGCGCACGACGTTGAACGGTGGATGTTTTTCCCACCTCCCGATCGGCATCGCGTTTCGCTCCCCTGCGGCTGGGTCCCGAGCATTACCCGCGCGGCTTGAAGCGGCCAACCCCTGGTGACATATACCCGGCAAAGGGAACGGCAGGATCATGTATTCGCAAGGCCTGAACACGGCCGAGGCGGCCGGCGCCGAAGACGAGGAGGCGGCCGCGCGATTCCAGGCCCGGATCGACAGCGAACAGAAGATCGAGCCGAACGACTGGATGCCGGCCGCGTATCGCCGCACCCTCATCCGCCAGATCAGCCAGCACGCGCACTCGGAGGTCGTCGGGCAGTTGCCGGAGGGCAACTGGATCACGCGCGCGCCGACGCTGCGCCGCAAGGCGGCGCTGCTGGCGAAGGTGCAGGACGAGGCCGGGCACGGGCTCTATCTTTATGCGGCGGCGGAGACGCTCGGCGTGACGCGCGAAGAATTGACGGAACAATTGCTGACCGGGCGCGCGAAGTATTCCTCGATTTTCAACTATCCGACGCTGACCTGGGCGGATATCGGCGCGATCGGCTGGCTCGTCGATGGCGCGGCGATCATGAACCAGATCCCGCTGTGCCGCTGCTCGTACGGGCCGTACGCGCGGGCGATGATCCGCATTTGCCGGGAGGAGAGTTTCCACCAGCGGCAGGGCTACGAGATCATGCTGACGCTGTCCCGGGGCACGCCGGAGCAGAAGGAGATGGCGCAGGACGCGCTGAACCGCTGGTGGTGGCCGTGCCTGATGATGTTCGGCCCGCCGGACAGCGCGTCGCAGCATTCCGATACGTCGATGCAATGGCGAATCAAGCGCTTCACCAACGACGGGCTGCGGCAGAAATTCGTCGATGCGACGGTGCCGCAGGGGCTGTACCTCGGCCTCACCTTTCCCGATCCGAAGCTGAAGTTCAACGACGCGACGGGCCATTGGGACTTCGGCGAAATCGACTGGGACGAACTCCGGCGCGTCATCGCCGGCGATGGGCTGTGCAACCGCGAGCGCATTGCCGCGCGGCGCAAGGCCTGGGATGATGGCGCCTGGGTGCGCGAGGCCGCGCTCACGCATGCGGCCAAGCGCCGCGGACGGGCGCAGATGGCGGCGGCGTGATGCCCGAACAGCCAATGCCGCTCTGGGAAGTTTTCATCCGTAGCCGCAACGGCCTGGCGCACCGGCACGTGGGCTCGGTGCACGCCGCCGACCCGACGATGGCGCTGCAGGCGGCGCGCGATGTCTATACGCGCCGCGGCGAAGGTCTGTCGGTGTGGGTGGTGCCGTCGAATGCGATCACGGCCTCCGATCCCACCGACAAGGAGATGCTGTTCGAGCCGACTGCGAGCAAGATCTACCGCCATCCCACCTTCTACGAGGTGCCGGAGGAAGTGGGGCACATCTGATGGCCGCGTCCATCACCGTTGCCGAAACGCCGTTAGTTGGGCTAGCGCTGCGGCGCGCCGATGACGCGCTGGTGCTCGGACACCGGCTGTCGGAATGGTGCGGGCACGCGCCGGTGCTGGAGGAGGATATCGCGCTCGCCAACCTGGCGCTCGACCTGATCGGGCAGGCGCGCGAGATGTATGGGCTGGCGGCCGAGGCGGAGGGTGCGGGGCACGACGAGGACCAGTTCGCCTACCTGCGGCGTGAGCGCGACTATCGGAATTTGCTCCTGGCCGAGCAGCCGAACGGCGATTTTGCCGTGACCATCGCGCGACAGTTCCTATACTCGGCGTTCATCGATCTCTGGTGGCGCGCGACCGCACAGTCGACCGAACCGCGGCTGGCGGCGATCGCGGCCAAGGCCGAAAAAGAAACCGCCTATCATGTGCGCCATTCGGCGGAGTGGCTGATCCGGCTCGGCGACGGCAGCGATGAGAGCCATGCACGCGCGCAGGCGGCTCTGGAGCATCTCTGGCCCTACACGGGCGAGATGTTCGAGCCGGAGGATCCTTCCCTCGTCGCCGTCGGCGTATGCGCCGATCCGCCGGCACTCCGCGATGCCTGGAACGCACAGGTGGACGAGGTGCTGTCCCTGGCAACTTTGCAGCGGCCGCGCGACCGCTGGATGCAGACCGGCGGCCGCGCGGGGCGACACAGCGAGCATCTCGGCCACCTGCTGAGCGAGTTGCAATATCTCCAGCGCGCCTACCCCGGTGCGACATGGTAACAGCACGTGAAGAAATACGCCGGCGCGCGTGGGAGGCGGCGGCGACCGTCGTCGATCCGGAAATTCCCGCGCTGACGATTGCCGATCTCGGCGTGCTGCGCTCCGTCAGCGTCGCTGACGACGGCGTCGAGGTCGCCATCACCCCCACCTACACCGGCTGCCCGGCGATGCGGATGATTGCGCTCGACATCGAGATGGCGCTGGAGCGGGCCGGCATCGCCGGCGCACGGGTGAAAACGGTGCTGTCGCCGGCGTGGACGACGGACTGGCTGAGCGAGGAGGCGCGCGCGAAACTTGCGCAGTCCGGCATCGTGCCGCCGCCGCACGCGGCCTCCCGCCGGGCGCTATTCGCCGAGGAGCAGATCGCGTGCCCGCGCTGTGGTTCGGCGGAAACGGAGCGGCTGGCGGAGTTCGGATCCACGGCGTGCAAGTCGCTCTACCGCTGCCGCGCCTGCCGCGAGCCGTTCGAGTTGTTCAAGTGCCATTAGCGCGTGCTTCACCCGTCATTCCCGCGAAGGCGGGAATCCAGCGCGGTCCGCTGCCGGAGGCTCTTCCCAAGGGGGGAGAGAAAATCGAACTGGGTCCCGGCTTTCGCCGGGATGACGAGTAGGTTTTGCCCGCTTCGTCATTTCATCCGCTGCGCATTCGCGCGGTGCGGCGTGAAAGTGCCGATGCTGTCTGCATCACTTTCGATGTGCCCGACGCGCTGAAAGAATCCTTCGTCTACACGCCAGGGCAGTTCCTCACGCTCCGCACGACGCTCGGCGGCGAGGAGGTGCGGCGCTGTTATTCGATCTGCACCGGCCTCGATGATGCAGAGCTCGCCGTCGCGGTGAAACACGTGCCGGAGGGCCTGTTCTCGCATCACGCCAACACCGCCCTGCATGTCGGCGACATCGTCGAGGTGATGCCGCCCGAGGGCCGCTTCGGGGCCACGCTCGCGCCGGAGCAGGCGCGGCTGCATGTCGGCTTCGCCGCCGGCTCCGGCATCACGCCGATCATGGCGATCCTGAAGACGGTGCTGAGCCGCGAGCCGCACAGCCGCTTCATCCTGTTCTACGGCAACCGCTCGACCGCCTCGATCATGTTCCGCGAGGCGCTGGAGGACCTGAAGGACCGCTATCTCGACCGGCTCTCGGTGTTCCACATCCTGTCGCGCGAGGAGCAGGATATTTCCCTGCTCTCGGGGCGGCTGGACGGCGAGAAGGTGCGCGCGCTGCTGCCGCGCGTGGTCAGCCCCGGCCGGATCGACCACGCCTACATCTGCGGGCCCTCATCGATGAACGAGGAACTGGCCGTGGCGCTCGCGGAGGTGGGGGTGGCGGCGGAGCGCATTCACGTCGAGCGGTTCCTGGTGCCTGGCACACCCACACCCCGGCCCCCCGGGTCAAGCCCGGGGGCAAGCCTAACCGCCAGGGCGGGAGAGGGAGTTTCTTCTCTCCCGTTCGCCACCGCCACCATCATTCACGACGGCAAAACCAACGAAATCCCGGTCGCCGAGGGCGAAGCGGTGCTGGAGGCGGGGCTGCGGGCCGGGCTCAACCTCCCCTGGTCCTGCCGCGGCGGCATGTGCAGCACCTGCCGCGCCCGGCTGCGCGAGGGCGCGGTGACGATGGTGCAGAACTACGCCCTGGAGCCGTGGGAGCTCGAAGCCGGCTACGTGCTGACCTGCCAGTCGCACCCGACCACGCCACACGTAACCGTGGACTACGACCAGGTCTGATCGGTTTCGCCGGATGCGGCGCTCGGCTAAGCTTGGTCCGCTTCGAACAAAGGGGGAGCCATCATGCGCCCGGCACTCAAACTCGCACCCGCGGTCATTGCACTCGCGCTGTCGCCGGCTGTCGCGCGCGCCGAAATCAGCCTGGAGAACGCGCAGGCGCTGGAACAGCAGATCCACGAATGGCTGAATGGCCTCGTGGGATCGCTCGTCGACATCCCCGACCGGCCCATCGCGATCGAGCCCGAGGACGACCATTACCGCGTCATGCTGCCGCTCGGCGATGCGCTGAGCGCCTTTGGGCTCGAGGCCAGCAACGCGACGTTCACCGCCGAGGCGCGCCCGCTGCCGGGCGATCGCTGGGCGGTGGACGACATCCGCATCCCCAACCTGCGGGTCCAGATACCGGACGGCATGCCGGGTGGGCCCCTCACCTGGTCGATGAGCATCCCGGAGCAACGCATCAGCGCCGTCATCGACCCGAGCCTCGCCACGGCCACCACGTTCGACGCCGAGATCAGCGGCCAGACCGCAACGACCGAGGGGCCGAACGGGGCGCATGCAAGCGCCATCCAGCACTACATTGCGCATTCGGCGTGGATGCCGAGCGGCGATGGCCGCATCGACATCGTCTCCAGCACCGAAGGGCAGATGATGAAGGCATCGCAGATGCTGCCCGACGGCACGCCGGTGAACTGGTCGATCGGCCGCCTGCGGGGCAGCCTGCGCATTGACGGGCTCGCCGCGGGTTCCTTCGCCTCGATCGTGCAGTCGGCCATGGACCTCGTGCCCGCGATCAACGAGGCGCAGCAGGGCGGGGGCTTGCCGCCGGACGCCCGCGGGCGGGCAAAGCAGCTGCTGACGCAGGTCCGCAACCTGCTGGGCGGCTTCCGCGCCGAGGAGACGCTGGAGGAGATGCGCTTCGAGGCCGCCGGCCACAGCGGCAGCTTCGGCAAGCTGGAGGTCGGGATGGGGGCGGCCGCCGAGCACGGCAAGCTCGATTTCCACCTCCGCCTGGCGCTCGATAACGTGGATTCGCCCGACATTCCGGCTGGGCCGCTGCGCGAATACCTGCCGCGCCATTTCGCGGTTGATCCACACGTGTCCGGCGTTCCGGTGGAGGACGCGACGCAGTTGCTGCTGGCGGCGATCGACAGCGATCAGCCGGATCCGGATCAGTTGCAGGAGCAGGCGCTCGCGCTGCTGCAGAAGTCGCCGGTGACGGTGGCGGTGGACAATGTCGAGCTCGATCTCGGGCCGGCGCGGCTGCATGGCGGCGGCGGCGTTCGGATTTCGGCGCCGGACGCGATTTCGGGCGAGGGCACGATCTCCGTGGTGGGCCTCGACGCGCTGATGAAGCGGGCGACGACGGTGCCGGATCTCAAGCCGGCGCTGCCGGTGCTGATCATGTTGAAGGGGCTGGGGCACCAGGAGGGCAACAGCACGACCTGGCGCATCAGCTACGCGGGCGACAAGGTGATGGTGAACGACAACGACCTGTCGGGAATGCTGCAAGGTCTGAAGTAGGACAGCAACTCCGGGGGCTGGGGACGCTGCTTCTTCATTCCCGGGGAGCATATCAGCCGCACGCGGCGCGAGTTTCATGAAACCATCCTTGCAAATCGGCCTGCGCAAGGGCATTTGACCCCCGAATTCGCGCCGGCCGATTTGGCCGGCCCTGACGGCTGGGGAGTGGGCAGTGGGCCCGCGTTGCGCCCGGCAAGCTGCGGCCAACGGAGGCTTAACGTGTCGACCACACGGCTTGAGAAGATTCGCAATATCGGCATCACCGCGCACATCGACGCGGGCAAGACGACCACGACCGAGCGCATGCTCTATTACACCGGCTCCTCCTACAAGATCGGCGAGGTGCACGACGGCAACACCACGACCGACTACATGGAGCAGGAGCGCGAGCGCGGCATTACCATCACCTCGGCGGCGGTGACCTGCGAGTGGAAGGACCACCGCATCAACATCATCGACACGCCGGGCCACATCGATTTCAACATCGAGGTGAACCGCTCCTTGCGCGTGCTCGACGGCGCGGTGTTCATCATCGAGGGCGTGGCCGGCGTGCAGCCGCAGTCGGAGACGAACTGGCGCCTCGCCGACCGCTACAACGTCCCCCGCATCATCTTCATCAACAAGCTGGACCGCACCGGCGCCGACTTCTACCGCGCCTTCGACACGCTGAAGGAGAAACTCGACATCGTCGCGGTGCCGCTGCAGTTGCCGATCGGCATCGAGGACAAATTCACCGGCGTCGTCGACCTGGTGGAGATGAAGGCGATCGTGTGGGAAGGCACCGAACTCGGCGCCAAGTTCCACGACGAGCCGATCCCGGCGGACCTCGAGGAGCGCGCGAAGGAGTACCGGCAGAACCTGCTGGATACCGCCCTCTCGGTCGATGACGCCGCGATGGAGGAGTATTTCGACAAGGGCGACGTCAGCGCCGACACGCTGAAGCGCTGCATCAAGGCCGGCACGATCAGCGGCGTGTTCCGCCCGGTCCTGTGCGGGTCCGCCTTCAAGAACAAGGCGGTGCAGCCGCTGCTTGACGCGGTGGTCGACTACCTCCCCTCCCCCCTCGACGTGCCGGGGATCCCCGTGGTGGCGGCCGAAGGCGAACCCGACGTCGAAGAGTCGGAGCGCCGCCGCATCAAGGCGGATCCGGACGCGCCGTTCGCGGGCCTCGCGTTCAAGATCATCAACGACAAGTACGGCACGCTGACCTTCGTGCGCGTCTACGCGGGCACGCTGAAGAGCGGCGACACGGTGAAGAACACCACCAAGGGCCACCGCGAGCGCGTCGGGCGCATGTTCCAGATGCACGCCGACAAGCGGCAGGAGATCAAGGAGGTGCTTGCCGGCGACATCGCGGCCTTCGTCGGGCTGAAGGATACCGGCACCGGCGACACGCTGGCCTCGGAAAAGGACCCGGTGATCCTGGAGCGCATGGCGTTCCCGGTGCCGGTGATCGACATCTCCGTCGAGCCGGCGACCAAGGATTCGGTAGAGAAGATGACGATCGGCCTGCAGAAGCTGGCCGGCGAGGACCCGAGCCTCCGGCTGAAGACCGACCAGGAGACCGGGCAGACCATCCTCTCCGGCATGGGCGAACTGCACCTGGAGATCATCATCGACCGGCTGAAGCGTGAGTACGGCGTGCAGGCGAATATCGGCGCGCCGCAGGTGGCGTATCGCGAGACGATCACCCGCCCGCACACGGAGACCTACACGCACCGCAAGCAGACCGGCGGCTCCGGCCAGTATGCCGAGGTGAAAATCATGTTCGAGCCGCTGGAGCGGAACAGCGGCGTGGTGTTCGAGAACAAGGTGGTCGGAGGCAACGTGCCGCGGGAGTACATCCCGGCGGTCGAGAAGGGGATCAAGCAGCAGTCCGATACCGGCGTGCTCGCGGGCTTCCCGACCGTGGACTTCAAGTACACGCTGCTCGACGGCAAGTACCACGACGTCGACTCGAGCGCGCTGGCGTTCGAGATCGCGGCCAAGGCCTGCTATCGCGACGGCATGCGCAAGGCGGCGCCGATCATCCTCGAGCCGATCATGGACGTCGAGGTCACCACGCCGAACGACCATGTCGGCGACGTGGTGGGTGACCTGAACCGCCGCCGCGGCATGATCCAGAACCAGGAGAGCAGCGGCTCCACCGTCATGGTCCGGGCGCATGTTCCCCTGAAGGAGATGTTCGGCTACATTTCCGAACTGCGGAGCATGACCAAGGGGCGCGCCAGCTTCACCATGCAGTTCCACCACTACGACCCGGTGCCGCGGAACATCGCCGACGAGATCATGGCGAAGAGCGCATGATTCTGGTATCTCCGGGGGTTCTCTAGCCGTGGCGGTGTTCTGAATGCAGACACCGCGCCTGCACTGGATGCGCGGACGCGTGGACGAAGCCTCGGGCGAGGCCCGGACATTGGAATGGATCGGAATCGACGACGCGGGTGAGCCCATCGCCCGCGTCGTTCGCATTCAGGGCCCCCTGCGTTGGGGCTGGCGCAGCTATCGCGCGGTGGCGCTGGACGAGGAGGCGCGGGTGGTGGAGCTGCGGCCGAGCCCGCCGGATGGCGCCGGCTGGCTCGCCTGCGTAGGCGGCCAGGTCGTCGGGCGCGCGGCGCTGCCGCTGCAGGCGGTGCGGACAGCGGAGGCGGCGCTGGAGGGGTGATCTACGCGCCGGTCGGGCGGTGTCGGGCCCGGCGGCGGTGGCTCACCCTGCGATCGCGTACGCCGGCCGGCGCGGGTCGGCGCCGGCGCTGACCAGGCCGCGGTTCGGATCGGCGTGCACCGCTTCCACACTGCCGGCCAGCCACGTCCAGTCCGGCCAATCCTTCACCTCGTGGCCACGGCGCGCGAGGTCGGCGCGCGTGGTTGCGTCCAGGCGCCCCTCCACCGCAAGCCGCGCGGGGAAATATTCGAATGGCGCGAACGAGGACGGGAACGAGTAGCTGGCAACGCGCGGCGCCTCGATCGCTTCCTGCAGGTCCATGCCGAAGTGCAGGTAGTTCAGCAGCACCTGCAGCATCGCCTGGGTCTGCACGTCGCCACCCGGCGTCCCGAACGGCATGACGCCGCCGCCCGCCGGCAGCAGCATGGCGGGATTGGGTGTCAGCCGCGGGCGCTTGCCGGGCGCGACGCCCGATGGATGGCGCGGATCGGGCCGGGATTGCGAGCCGCGCGATGACGGAACGAAGCCCATGCCCGGCACGACGGGTGAGGCCCACGAGCCGTCCGACGGCGTGGCGCTGAACGCGTTGCCCCAGCGGTCGACGGCGCAGGCGTAGGAGGTGTCGGCCTCCACCTTCGGCAGCGCCGCCTTCGACGCGGCGAAAGATGGCGCCTCGCCGTCCAGCGGCCCCGGCATTCCCGGAAACGCCCGGTCCATCCGCACCTGTGCGGCGCGGCGGGCGATGTGGTCGGCGGAGAGCAGCCGGTCGATCGGGACCTCGACGAACTGCGGATCGCCGAACGTGTATTCGCGATCCGCCATCGCCAGCTTCACCGCCTCGGTGATCAGGTGCAGGTAGTCCGGCGAGTTGTGCGCGTGGTCCGTAGCGCCCAGCCGCTCAACGAGAAGAATCGTCTCCAGGAGCGCCGGCCCCTGGCACCAGGGGCCGCACACGATCAGTTCGTGCCCGCGCCAGGTGCGGCTGACGGCCGGCTCGATGCGGGAGCGGTACTCGGCAAGGTCCTGCGCGGACAGCCACCCGCCCTCTCTCTGCTGCAGCCTGACGATCGCGCTGGCGATGTCGCCGCGATAGAAGGCGTCGCGCGCGGCGGCCAGGCCGGCGGCGCGGCCGCGTCCGGCGGCGGCCTTCTCCTGGTCCGCGATGTACTGAATGGTCGCCGCGAGATCGGTCTGGACGAACCGGTCGCCGAGCTTCGGCGGGCGGCCGTCCGGCAGGTAAATCGCCGCGTTCTGCGGCCAGCGCGCGTAGTCCTTGGCGTGCGACGCCAGGCTCTCCTCCAGCAGCCAGTTCACCGCGTAGCCGTCGCGGGCGTAGCGGATGGCGAACTGCGCGACGTCGCCGAAACCCATGGTGCCGTGGCGTTCGAGGGCGGTGATCCACGCATCCGGCGCGGCGGGGACGACGGTGCGGCGAACGCCGTCGGGAATTTTGCCGTCGCGCACGAAGGCGTCGGGCGGCATGGCGCGCGGCCAGTGGCCGAGGCCGGCGATCGTCTCCAGCGTGCCGTCGGCCATGCGGATCATGATCGGCGCGACGCCGGCGAAATTCACCAGGTCCGGCTGGGTGACGCCGAGCGCGATGCCGGCGGCGCAGCCCGCATCGACCGCATTGCCGCCCGCCTCCAGGATCGCGAAGCCGGCGGCGGCCGCGAGGTAGTGGCCGGCGGAAACGGCGTGGCGCGGGCCGCAGATGGTCGGGCGCGAGGACGTCATGGCTGAACCTCCCGATTGCTCCGGATGCAGCCATGCATAAGATGCCGGGCATGCCAACACAAACCGTCTTCATTGCTTCGCCGCTCGAGGCCGAGCACGTTTCCCGCATCCGGGCCTTCGATCCGGCGCTGCGGGTGCTGTATGCGCCGGACCTGCTACCCCCGACCCGGTACGTTGCCGACCATAAGGGCGCGGAGTTCGCGCGCACGCCGGAGCAGCAGCAGCGCTGGCAGGCGATGCTGGGCGAGGCCGACATCCTGTGGGATTTCCCGGCGCCTGATCCCGCCGATATCGCGCACGCGCAGCGGCTGCGCTGGATCCAGACCACGAGCACGGGCGTAGGCCAGGCCGTGGCGAAGCTGGGGCTCGCCGAGCGCGGGATCCTGGTGACCACCGCGCGCGGCGTGCACGCACGGCCGCTCGCCGAATTCGTGTTCATGGTGCTGCTGTCGCAGTGGCGCGGCCTGGCTTTCCTGCAGGCGGAGCAGCGTGCACACCGGTGGGAGCGCTACTGCGGCGAGGGGGTGGCCGACCGAACGCTCGTCACCGTCGGCGCCGGCGATCTCGCGCGTGGCTGCGCCCGGCTGGCGCGCGCCTTCGACATGCGCGTAATCGCCGTGGCGCGCGAGGCGGCGAAGCAGCGCGCGCACAACCCGCTGTTCGACGAGGTGCGTCCGATCGGCGAACTGCATGCCGCCTTGGCGCAGGCCGACGCGGTGGTGGCATGCGTGCCACACACGCCGGCGACCGAGCGGCTGATCGATCGCGCCGCGTTCGCGGCCATGCGGCGCGGCGCCATTTTCATCAACATCGCCCGCGGCCAGGTTATCGACGAATCGGCGCTGATCGACGCCCTGCGCGACGGCCACATTGGCTTCGCCGCGCTCGATGTGGCCGAAACGGAGCCGCTACCACCTGGCAGCCCGCTCTGGGACATGCCGAACGTGCTGATCAGCCCCCATTCCGCCAGCACCGTCAGCAGCGAAAACGCCGCCATTACTGACATTTTCCTCCACAATCTGCGCTGCTGGCTGGACGGCCGGCCGGAGGCAATGCGCAATGTGCTGGACGCGCAGCAGATGTACTGAGCACCGATCCGCGGGGCGATTAGGCCGCAGTTAAGCAAGCCGCGTCACTCTGTAGGCACCCGTCAAAGGCGTGGTGTGCGGAGGCTCGATGCGCGGGTCAGGCAGGAAAAACGAGCGCGGCGGCGCAGTCATCATCAAGCGTGAAGAGGTCGTCGAGGGCGGCTCCCATGGCGGCAGCTGGAAGATCGCGTACGCCGACTTCGTCACCGCAATGATGGCGTTCTTCCTGCTGCTGTGGCTGGTCGGCGCCACCACCGACGATCAGCGGCGCGGCATCGCCGATTATTTCGCGCCCACCAACATAATGAGCCACGGCAGCTCGGGCTCCGGAAAGCCGTTCGGCGGACACACGCCGTTCGATCCCGGCAGTCTGGTTTCCGACCGCGGCGCGCAGGCGGTACGGCTGGGCATGGCGGATGCGACGCTCGATACCCAGGATCCGGAGATCGAGCGCTACCACAGCGACTCCCCGCAGCCGGATACCGTGGCGGCCACGACGTCTCCGGATGACGACCAGGCCAAAGTACCCGCCAAAGCGTCGGCGCCGGGGGCGCAACCGGGGCCCACGCAGCCGGATGCCGCCAAGGACGCCGCCGCGAAGGACGCGGCGGCGCAGACGGCGCTGCTCGCCAATGCTGTAACCGTCCCGCCGAAGCCGGATGCGCGCGCCCTCGACGATGCGGCGCTGCGCGCCGAGCTGGAGCGGCGCGAGCGCGAGGCGTTCGACAAGGCGGCGGAACAGATCAAGGAGGCGGTACGGAACGACCCGGCCCTGGCGAGCCTGGTTCGCCAGCTCGCGATCGACCTGACGCCGGAAGGTTTGCGCATCCAGCTGTTCGATGAGGACCGGCAGCCGATGTTCGCCACCGGTTCCTGGATCATGAACGAGCGCGCGCGGATGCTGCTCCAGAAGGTGGCGCCCGTCCTCGGCAAGCTCCCGGAGAACATTTCGATCGCCGGCCACACCGACGCCGCGCCCTACCGGGGGGACGGCATGTCGAACTGGGAGCTGTCCAGCGAACGGGCAAATGCCACCCGCCGGCTGCTGGTCGAAGCCGGACTGCAGGAAGCGCGGTTCCGCAGTGTCACCGGAAATGCCGACCGCGATCCGCTGATCCCCGCCGACCCGATGGCCGCCGCCAATCGCCGCATCGCCATCGTCGTCCTGCGCAACTACCGCTCGTCCCCATGATCGCCTTTGGTGGACTTGCCTTTCTGCTGGCTTGCGTCTTCGGCAGCTACCTCATCTCCGGTGGCAGCGTCGCCGTACTGGCCGAGGCGCTGCCCTTCGAGTTCCTGACCATCGGCGGGGCCGGCGTCGGCGTCATGGTCATGTCCAACAGCATGCATGACATCAAGCATCTCATCGGCAGCTTCGGAAAGATCATCAAAGGCGCCGCCTACAAGAAAGGCGACTACATCGACCTGCTCAGCCTGCTTTACTACTTCGTGCGGCTGTCCAACACCAAGGGAGCGATGGCGCTCGAGCCGCACATCGAGAAGCCGGCCGAGAGCCCCGCCTTCGCCAAGTTTCCCAAGATACTCGCGAACAAATGCGCCGGCGCGATGATCTGCGACTATCTGCGCATGGTCGGCATGAACGCGGACGACCCGAACCAGATCGAAGACGTGATGGCGCGCGAGCTGAAGAAGACGCTGCACGAAGAGCTGCACCCCGCGCATTCGCTGCAGAACCTGGCGGACGGGCTGCCGGCTTTGGGAATCGTGGCGGCGGTGCTCGGCGTCATCAAGACCATGTCGCACATCAACGAGCCGCCGGCGGTGCTGGGCGCCATGATCGGCAGCGCGCTGACGGGGACGTTCCTCGGCGTGCTGCTCGCGTATGGGCTCGTCGGCCCGTTCGCGTCGCGGCTGAAGGGGACGGTCGAGGAGGAAAGCAAGTATTTCGAGGTCATTCGCGCCGTCCTGGTCGCGCACCTGCACGGGAACGCGCCGCAGGTCAGCGTCGAGACCGGGCGGAAGATGGCGCCCAACCAGCACATGCCGTCGTTCCAGGAACTGGAACAGACGGTCGAGCAATTGAAGATCGCATGATGCCGCCCGCCGGGTCGCCGCCCCGCCTGGCCTGATTCGCGCGCCTCGACCCCCTGCCCCGCCTCCGCTATCACTCGCGGCCGAACCAATTCCGCCGGAGAAGGGCATCGCCATGGCCGAACCTTGCGACTTGACTGCCGTTGAGGCGCGCACGCGGATCGGCCGCAAGCAGCTTTCGCCCGTTGAGCTGCTGGAGAGCTGCATCGCCCGCATCGAGGCGATCGACCATGCGGTGAACGCGATGGTCGCCCGCGACTTCGCCGGCGCCCGCGCGGCGGCGAAGAAGGCCGAGCAGGCGGTCGTGCGCGGCGAAGCGCTGCAGCCGCTGCATGGGCTGCCCATCGGCATCAAGGACCTCGAGGAAGCCGCGGGGCTTCCTACCACCTGGGGCAGCCCGATTTTCCGCAACCACGTCTCGACCGAGGACGAGTCGATCGTCGCCAGCGTGCGCCGCGCCGGCGCCATCGTGCTCGGCAAGACCAACGTTCCCGAATGGGGCGCCGGCGCCAACACACGCAACACCGTCTATGGCGCGTGCGGCAACCCGTTCGACCCCACGAAATCGGCCGCCGGCTCCTCCGGCGGATCCGCGGTCGCGCTCGCCACCGGCATGGTGCCACTTGCCACCGGCAGCGACACGGGCGGCAGCCTGCGCAATCCGGCGGCGTTCTGCGGCATCGTCGGCTTCCGCAACACGCCAGGCCTGGTGCCGAGCGAGAAGCGGCCGCTCGGCTGGTCGAACCTCTCCGTCGTCGGCCCGATGGCGCGCACGATTCCCGACACCGCGCTGCTGCTCTCGGCGATGGTCTCGGACGATGCGCGCGATCCGCTGGCGACGACCATTCACGGCCAGCGCGTCCGGCGGGCGGAGGATTTCTATCCGGTGGCGCCGATCGACCTCTCGCGGCTGCGCGTCGCGCTGACGCCGGATTTCGGGTTCGCCCCGACCGAGCGGCACATCGCCGAGGTGTTCGCGGAGAAATGCGGGCGCTTCCGCCACGTCTTCGCTCGCGCCGACGACGCCACCCCCGACTGCACCGGCGCCGACGAAGCTTTCGAGGTGCTGCGCGCGCAGGGCTTCCTCACCGCGCAGCTCGAGCGCGTGCGCACGCGCCCGAACGAGGTCGGTCCCAACATCCACGCCAACGTGCAGGAAGCGCTGCGCTACTCCGCCGAGGACACCGCCCGCGCGCACGCGCAGCAGACCGCGATGTACCGGCGCTGGCAGGAATTCTTCAAAGGCTACGACATCGTGCTGTCGCCTTCGATCACGCTGAGCCCGCGCCCGTGGTCCGAGCTTTACCCGGCGGAGATCGATGGGAAACCGACGCGCACCTACTTTCACTGGCTGGCGCTGGCGTATGCGGTGACGCTGGCGGGGCATCCGGCGATCAGCCTGCCGGTCGGCCTCGACCGCAACGGCATGCCGTTCGGCTTGCAGATCGTGGGCCCCCGCGGCGGCGACGCGCTCGTGCTTTCGGTTGCGGCCGCGCTGGAGTCGCTGCTGGCCGGGCACGGCCACACCGCGCGCCCGGTGCCGGACCTGGCGCGGCTGAAGGCGGCGCGGCCGATCCGGGAGACGCCGGGATTCCTGGGGTGGGATTGACGGTTCCCTGTGGTGCTGCCTGACCGCATTCCGCTCTTACTCACGGCTCGTGCATGCCTTCGCTGATGGTCGGGATCACGGCAGACAGCAGATACTGAAACACCGTGCGTTTCCCGACCTTGATGTCGGCCTCTACCGGCATGCCCGGCATTACGCGAAATCCGGCGGGAAGATCGTGCAGCAGTAGCTGATCGATGGTGATCCGGGACCGATAGAAAAATGTGCCGGCCGCGGCCTCGGTTCGCGACAAAGGCTGATTGCCGGTAGCGGCGGACGGAGCTTGACTGCTGGTGTCGGTGACGGAGCTGCCCTGACCGGAAGATAAATTGAAACTATCGGGGCTGATCGAGCGCACTTTGCCACGGGCGACACCGTAGGTGAAATAAGGGAAGGTGCGGAATTTGATGGTGACCGGATCGGCAAGGCTCACGTAGCCGGCATCGCTGCCATTCTCCTCCGTCTCGATCTCGGTCGGCGAATCGACCGGCACGAGCGTGAAGAACTGGTCCGAGGGCTGCAGGACCGATCCGACGCTGACTGGCGCGATGGAGAGCACGATCGCATCCTGGTCGGCCCGCAAGACCACCAGCTCGCGCCGAAGCTTGTTCTTTGTTGCCTGATCCTGCATGTCGAACAGCGTGCGCTGCTGCTGGGAGAGCAGGGTGCCGGTGTCATTTCTCCACGACTGGACATAGCCGTCGCGCTCGGAGGTCTTTGCATCAAGGTCCTGTTTCGCCCCAAGCGCTGCCTGGCGCGCGTCCTCGAGCTTTCGTTCCATTTCCGCCCGGCTGTCGGCCGCCGTCAGCGTGTCTAACTGACTGCCAAACTGCTCCCGCTCCAACTGGCGGCGTTTGCTCTCGACCACTTTGGTTATCTTGAGGCGCTCGGCATACGCAGCGGTATCGGACTGCGCCTGGTCCAGCTTTGCCTTCAGCGAGTCGATTTGCTGCTGGTAGTCCAGCATCTTGTAGGTGTACTCCGCCTGCCGCTGCGTATACATCATCGCCTCCAGCTCACTGGCCGGGGTGCCGTCGGAGACGTAGGTGCGCCCGTCGAGTTCAGCCTGAAGCCGGTCCACCTGAGCCTTGAGGCTCTGCGCCTGCTGCGCTGTCGAGGCGGCGTCATTCTCGGTGAATGTGGGATCCAGCCGCGCCAGCAGGTCGCCCTTATGCACGAGCTCACCTTCCTTGACGTCGATCGACTGCACGATCGATTCCTCCAGTGGCTGCACCACTATGGTTGGCTCGACCGCGACCACTTTTCCCAGGCTCGTTACGATGTGATCGATCGGAAACGTGCACGCCACGACGGTGATTGCGGCGAACATCGTTGCCACACACCAGACGACGTAGCGGGACCGGAGTGGAACCGGCAGCGCCAGCAGCGTTGCTGAGGGTGATTCATGATCCAGCAGCGGCGGCGCGACGGGATTGACCTCGCCGGCGGCGGCGGCTTCGTCGGCGCCGCGGGCGACCAGTTCCGATGCGGTCGGACCGGCGAGCGGTTCGCCGTTGGATTTGGCCATGGGTCTGTCCCTTTCACCAGCCGGCATTTGGCCCTGCCGAGATTCCGCAAATTGGCGGTCTGACTGCGCCGCCCTCGCGCGCGGCCCAACCGGTTGGCACAGTTTGCAATGTAATGCAACATTCCGCAATCCGGGAGCAGCTTTCGGGGAGGGACCGTCACCGCCGCGGCCGCCGCCTGGGCCAGCGGGGGGGGAGCACGACGGAAGGCGCATTGGCGCCGGGATCGCCCTCTAGGAAAAAAATGCTTGACACGGGAGCTGCCCCGGCGATATTGTGTTGGTGAATTATTGACCGTCTACGAAAGGAACCGAGCGTGACCGACCCCGCCGCCTTCCCCCCAACCGACCAGCCGCTCCGGGACGTCGCTTGCTTCGGCAAGCCGATGCCGGCGGAGGCGTGCGCTCGGCGGGGAAATTTGCGGGGTGGGTGAGATGCTGCACAGGCTGATGCCGGCCAATGCGACGCTGGCCGACCGGTTCGGCTTTTTCCTGTTCTGGCTGTTCGAGGGGATGGCGCTGGACTGGCGCCGGCGCGGGTTGCGGCACGTGCACAATGCGGAGATCAACCAGCGGATCCTGGGGCTGTGGAAGCGGTTGCGCTCGGTGCTGGAGCAGTGGCGGGCGGGGAAGCTGCGGGCGGTGCGGGGGCGAGCGGCGGATGCCGCGTCGGAAGGCACCCCCACCCTGGGCTCCCGGGTCAAGCCCGGGGACGCGGGCAAAGCCTCACTCCCGCTCAAGGGGGGAGGGAACTTGTTCGGACAGCGGGCGCCGGATGGCGGAGCGTGCTGCCGCGGCGGTTTGGGTGGCTGAAGTCGCTGCTGCTGCCGGAGAGCCAGGGGTGTGTGACCGCGTTCCACGGGCTGCTGCACGAGGATGCGGAGATGCAGGCGTTGATCGCGGCGGCGCCGATGCAGATCGGGCGCGTGCTGCGGCCGTTCTGCCATTTTCTCGGGCTCGAGGTGCCGGCGGCGCTGCGGCTGCCGCGGCGGAAGGTTAGAAGAAGTGCCCCCTCACTCCGGCCCTCTCCCGCAGGGGGAGAGGGGGAAAAGCAGCGGCGGCAGCGGCGGACGCCTCGGGAGGTCGCGGAAGACGCGATCCGGCGGTCGGAGCGGACGGGGAAGCCGATCGATCCGCGCAAGATCGGGGCGGTGCTGCACTGGCCGCGCGATGGCAACTGTCCGCCGCCGGAAATCGGCTACGGCGGGCGATGGCGGCGGCCGCCGAAGGATTATGTACCGCCGAGGGATTGGGAGTGAGGTGGGGGAAGGTGCGACCGTTTTGTTGCTATATCGTAATTATCGATCATTTGCCTGCGGAAGGCACTGGATTCGCGCCTGCGCGGGAACGACGGGTTCACAAAACCTCTCCGCCCTCCGCGGCCCTCCGGTTGCGATGCCGGCGATACCTTCTGCTTGCGCTCCTCACGTTCATATAAAGTCACGCCAAGCGAGGCGCCTGCGCCAGGCGGCGATGGAGCCGGGCCGACACCGACGATCTTTGTGTTGACAATCGGGATTTTTCTTATCCACTATTCCTATCGGCAAAGTAGGAATAACCAAATGCCGCAAGCAAGAGACCCCGTCATCGGCACGAGGCTCGAGCCCAGCGCCCCGCCGAACCGGGCGCATGCCGAAGGCTCACCGGGTTGGGATCGTCAGATGGTTACCGGGAGCGGCCGCCTCGCCGTCGCCACGGCCCGGGCCGCGCGGCCCGTGGTGGCAATCGTCGGCGCCGGGTTCTCCGGCACAATGGTGGCGATCCAGTTGCGCCGGCTGCTGCCGCGCGACCACCTCATCTACCTGTTCGAGCGGACGGGCCGCTTCGCGCGCGGTCCCGCCTATGCCGCCTCGGGCGAGCCGCATCTGTTGAACGTGCGCGCGGCGAACATGAGCGCGTTCCCGGACCAGCCGCACCATTTCCGGGATTGGCTGGATCGGAACGAAGGTTCGCTGGCCGTTGACGTCGAGCGTACGGACGTCGGGTCGTTCGCGACGCGCCGGCTCTATGGCCGATACCTGCGGCAGTTGCTGTTCCAGGAAATGAACGAGTCCGGTGGCCGCGTGCGTCTCGCCGCCGACGAGGTGACCGGGATCGGCGCGATCCCGGGCGGCTACGCGCTCATTTGCGCGAGCGGCCGCCGCGTTGAGGCAGCGGGGGTGGTGCTGACTGTCGGCAACCTGCCATCGCGCGATCGCTCCGATGGCGTGCTGGTGCATGACCCGTGGACGGACGACGCGACCGCGGGCCTCAAGCCGGATCAGCCGGTGATGGTGGTGGGCACCGGGCTGACGATGGTCGATCTGGCGCTTGCGATGCGCTCCCGCGGGTTCACCGGGCGGATCATCGCAATCTCCAGGCGGGGCCTGGTTCCGCAGCGGCACGCGCCCGCCGGCGGCACCTGGCCGACGCCCGCCTTCACCGCGTCCGAGCGGCTCTCGGTTTTGGCACTGCTGCGCCGGCTGCGGGCCGAAGTGGCCGCCGCCGCGGGCCAGAATATAGGTTGGCGGGCGGTAATCGATGGCCTGCGGCCGATCACCGCCGAGCTGTGGCGCGTGCTGCCGCCAAGCGAGCGGTCGCGCTTCCTGCGCCATCTTCGCCCGTGGTGGGACGTGCATCGCCATCGCATCGCCCCGACCGCCGCCGACCGCTTCGAGGCGATGCTGCGCGACGGCGGGCTCACGATCCGGCGCGGCCGCATTCGTGGGATCGAGCGGGCGTATGATGGCGCCATCGTAACCATCCAGGCGCCAGGCGATCAGTTAGAAGAGGTGACGGTGCAGCGGCTGATCCATGCCACCGGCCCAGGGAGTCCCGCCGATACCGATGCGCTGATCGGCAGCCTGATTGCGCAGGGGCTGGCACGCACCGACGCGCAGGGGCTTGGCCTGCGGGCAACGGATTCGCTCGAGCTGATCGGCGCCAGCGGCGAGCGCACCCCAGGGCTGTGGGCATTGGGGCCGATCGTGCGCGGCGTGTTCTGGGAGTGCACGGCTGTCCCCGACATCCGGCGGCAGGCGCGCGCGGCCGCCGAGGTGATTGCCGATCAGCTTTCGGCCGTGAACGAGGCCGGCGCAACTGCGCTCCCGGCTTAGGAACGCTTCCTCTGGCGGGGGGAAGCAACAATCACCGCCCGCTCGGGCCGCGGCCCGCGAAGCTGCCCATAAATCTTCGCCGCGTCCTCCTCGGTGTTTCGTGTGCTCCGCGCCCGCTTTTGCCGCCGGCTCATACCGACCGGCGAAAACCCTGACTCTTCACGCAAGAAAGGCCAGGGGCTCTGCCCGGGGCAAAGCCCCCCGCCTTCCCTTCCCTCAGAACGGCGTCGCGTAGACCGGTTCCATCGGCAGTCCCGCGGCGATCCAGGCGTTGCGGCCGCCGCGGTACCACATCACGTTAGTATAGCCGAGCGCGATCGCGCGCACCGCGGCGTTGTGCGACAGCCAGCAGGTCTTCGACAGGCAGAAGAAGACGATCGGCGCGCGCAGGTTGCCGTGCGTCAGTTGCGCAAGGTGCCCCGCCAGGCGCTGCTGCACCTGGTCGGCGTAACTGGTGCCGAGTCCGGCCTGAGTGAACAGGATCGCGCCGGGCAGGCTGTCCTGCGGTGTGCCGCCGAGCACGTCGATCAGCACCGGCGGGTTCGATGACGCCAGCAGGTCGCGAAGCTGCGGCGTCGTAATGGTGCGGGCGCCGGTGATCGTGGTCGGCGTCGGGCCTTCGTAATTGTTGATGCGGATCGTCGCGGTGGGACGCATGCCGAAATTCTGCGTCTCATTGTCATAGGCGTTGTACTGCAGCGGCATGCGCCACCACGCCGGCTGCGTGGCCGGGGCGGGCGCCGGCGCGGGCGGCGGCATCGTCGTGGCGCTCGTGGGCGGCGGCAGCTTCGGAATAACCGGCATGACCGGTGCAACTGGCGCCGGAGCCGAGGGCACGGGCGTCGGCACTTTCGGAACCGCCGGTGCCGGCGCGGGCTGCGCCGGCGGCGTAATCACCGGCTGCACCACCGTGGGCGTCTGGGCAGTCGCTGCCCGAATGCAGGCAGCACCCAGGACAAACAACAGAAGCCGCCGTTTCGCCATGCCTCCCCTCCGCCTCGAGATTACACGGTTTCGCCGCGCGGACAGGGCGATTTTCTTCGCTGATCGGCCTCTTGAACGCCGCGGTCCCGTCACCTAGCTCGTTTGGCACTCGGGGTCGGGGAGTGCCATGCCGCCCCCCGCGCAGCGATCGCGGCGGGTGACGGAGTGGTTCCGGCATCGCGTTCTTCGCCCCAGGGGTTGGAGCACGAAGGGGACAGAACGATGGCCATGTTTGCCGATCCTTTTGACGCGCTGCTGGGCCTGCAGCAGGCGCTCGACAGCTTCCGAACCAGCGACTGGCTGAGCCGCGGGCCGAGCGCCGGCGGCGCCTATCCGCTGCTGAACGTGTTCCGCAAGGGCGACGACTACCTGGTTATCGCGGAACTGCCGGGGGTGAAGAAACCGGACCTCGAAATTCAGGTGAAGGGGAACACGCTGCGGATCGCCGGCGTGAAGAACGTCGAATACGGCGAGAAGGCGAGCCTGCACCGGCGCGAACGCCTCGCCGGCCGCTTCGACCGCACGATCTCGCTCCCTGTCGAGGTCGATGCCGACCGCGTGGAGGCGCAATACAACGACGGCATGCTGGCCCTGCTGCTGCCGCGCGCGGAACGCGACAAGCCGCGCACGATCAAACTGAGCTGACGAAGGAGGCACCGATGGCACAGTCACCCCAGCAAATGGCGCCGCGCGAGAAGCAGGAGCTGCAGAGCAAGGAAGAAAGAACGCAGCCCGGCCGCTACTACACGCCGCCCACGGACATCACGGAATCAGCCGAGGGGCTGACGGTGGTGATGGAGATTCCGGGCGTCGAGCAGAAGGACGTGAACCTGTCGCTGGAGGACGATGTGCTGCGCGTCGACGCCCGCATCGATTTCTCGAAGTATGAAGGCATGGAGCCGGTCTATTCGGAGTACAATGTCGGCCACTACACGCGGGCGTTCACGCTGTCGGGAAAGGTGGACCAGGCGAAGATCAGCGCGAAGCTGGCCGACGGCGTGCTGACGCTGACGCTGCCGAAAGTGCAGGAGGCAATGCCGCGGAAGATTCAGATCCGGTAAGGAAGAGCGCCACCCCGACCCCTCCCCGCTAGCCGCGGGAGAGGGAGAAGAACGGTGCCGTTCGCCCCCTCTCCCGCGGAGCGGGGGGAGGGTCGGGGTGGGGGTAGCTTCCTAACTCACTTCTGGATCGAGACCTGGTCCATATCGAAGAACATCTGCGTCGGGTTGAGGCGGAAGCCTTTCACCTCGTTGCGGATGGCGCGGACCTGCAGCGTGGAGTTGACGAACACCCACGGCGCATCGTCGAAGATCTGGCGCTGAATCGTCTTGTACATCGCCAGCCGCTTCTTCGGGTCGCTGACGGCGGCAGCCTCGTCCATCATCTTGTCCACCTCGGGATTCTTGTAGTGCGAGGTGTCGCTCACCGGCATGCCCTTCGAATTGAACAGCGCGCCAACGAAGTTGTCGGGATCGCCGTTGTCACCGCTCCATCCGGTCAGGAACATGCCCTGATACTTGCCTGAGCGCACCGTCTGCAGGAATGCGCCCATGTCGAGCTTGCGGATGTTCGCCTCGATGCCGACCTTCTTGAAGTAGCCCTGCAACGCGACCGCGAGTTCCGGCCCGGCGGGGTTGTAACCCCGCGGCGTGGAATATGAGAGCAACTCGACCTGCAGCGGCGTCTTCACGCCCGCCTGCTGCAACAACTGCTTCGCCTTCGCCGGATCGTACGGATACGGCTTCATCGTCGGGTCATGGCCCCACTGCGATTCCGGAATCGGCGAATTGAGGACGGCGGCGAGGTCGGCATACAGCGCCTTGTTGATCGCGACCTTGTCCACCGCGTAGTTGAGCGCCTGCCGCACCCGCTTGTCGTTGAACGGCGGCACCTCGTTCGGCATCGCCATGCCGCTGACGGTCAGCCCAGGCTGCGAGAGCAGCGTCAGGTTCTTGTCGGCGCGAATCGCGGAAATGACCGGGGTCGCGACGTCGCCCATGATCTGCGTCTCGCCGCGCTTCAGCGCCAGCAGTGCCGCCTGCGAATCCGGATACTCCTTGAACACGAGGTGATCGACCTTGGGTTTGCCCTTCCAGTAATCGGGATTGGCATCCAGGATCACCTGGTCGCGCTGGCGCCATTCGCGGAAGATGAACGGGCCGGTGCCAACGGGATGATTGCGGAAATCCTTCCCGTACTTTGCCGCCGCCGGATAGCTGGTGACGCCTTGCCAGACCATCGCCAGGCTCGCCAGCATCGCCGCCGATGGCTTCTTCATCTTCAGCACGACAGTATTGTCGTCGGTGGCGTTATACGAGGCGACGTCACCGAAGGTGAAGTCGATGTAGCTGTCCTCGGGGCCGCTCTTGAAGATGTAGTTGGGGTCGTTCTTGTTCAGCCAGCGGTCGAGATCCTGCACGTAGGTCTTGGCGTTGAACGGCGTGCCGTCGTGGAATTTTACGCCCGTGCGCAGGTGGAACGTGTAGCTGAGCCCGTCCTCGGTGATGTCCCAGCTCTTCGCCAGCCCCGGCGCGACTTCGACGGTACCTGGCTTGTACGAAGTCAGGCTGTCGTAGATCGTCGCCATGACGAAGCCGGAGGTGTTGTTCTCCACCGACTCCGGATCGAGCCCCGTGGGATCGGCGGCGATGCTGACCACGAGCGTGGTGTCGGCGCGCGCGGCGAAGGCGCCGGCGGCTAACGCCAGGCCCGCGGCGCAGGCGAGCAAAAAGGATCGTCTCATCAGGCGGCTCCTCTCTATTTTGTCGATGCCGCACTGTAGCGGGGATGGGGCGGAGCGCAATCCGGGGATCGACAACAGCTCGGGCCCGCGCGCCGGCCACGGCAATGAGGTCCGATCCCAGAGGGTCGTCATCACCGGGCTTGACCCGGTGATCCCGGCCGTCGCCAAATGTCAGCCATCTTGTCGACTCACGCAAATGCCAGGCGGATGGGTATACATCGTGACGGACCGGCCGTACGGGACCCTCTATGTCGGCGTCACGAACGATATCATTCGCCGCGCATGGGAGCATCGCGAAGGCCTCCTTGGCGGCTTCACGAAGCGGTACGGATTGAAACGGCTTGTTTTCGTGGAACGTCACGAAGAGATTCTGCGCGCAATCCAGCGCGAAAAGAACATCAAGCATTGGCCGCGCGCGTGGAAGATCGACCTTATCGTCGCGAGCAATCCCGGCTGGGATGACTTGTTCGAACGCTTTTCATGATGGCCGGGATTGCCGGGTCAAGCCCGGCAATGACGAAGAAAAAAGGTCCTTACAAGATATCGTCCCTGATGCACGCCTTGCTGTGCCCCGGCGCCACCTCAACCAGCGGCGGGATCACGCGCGCGCAGTCGGGAATCGCGTGCGGGCAGCGCGTGCGGAAGACGCAGCCGGAGGGAGGATTGATCGCGCTCGGAATCTCGCCGCGCAGGCCGACCAGCGCGCGCCGCTGCTCCGGATCGGGCTCCGGCGCCGCTTCCAGCAGCGCCACCGTGTAGGGATGGCGCGGATGCTCGTAGAGCTCGTGGCTCGGCGCGATCTCCATGACGCGGCCAAGATACAGCACTACCACGCGATCGCTAACATACTGCACCACCGCAAGGTCGTGCGCGATGAACAGCATCGTCAGGCCAAGCTGTTCCTGCAAATCCAAGAGCAGGTTCAGCACCTGCGCCTGCACGGAGACATCGAGTGCGGAGACCGGCTCGTCCGCCACTACCAGGTCCGGCCCGACGGCAAGGGCGCGGGCGATGCCGATGCGCTGGCGCTGCCCGCCGGAAAATTCGTGCGGATACCGATCCATCGCGTCCGGGAGCAGGCCGACGCGCTCCAGCATCTGCGCCACCATGCGCGGACGCTCCGCGGCCGTGCCGATGCCGTGGATGACGTAGGCCTCGCCGACGATGTCGCGCACCTTCATGCGCGGATTGAGGCTGGAATACGGATCCTGGAAGATCATCTGCATGCGCCGGCGCAGCGGGCGCAGCGCGGGACGGTCCAGCCCGGTGATGTCGGCGCCGTCGAAACGGATGCTGCCGCCGGTTGGGGCCAACAGCCGGAGGATGGCGCGGCCGATCGTGGTCTTGCCGCTGCCGGATTCTCCCACTAACCCCAGAATCTCGCCGCGAGTGATGCTCAGGCTGACGTCGTTGACCGCACGCAACGAGCCGCCGCCGCTGCCGAACAGCCCGCCGCGCACGGGAAACGCGACATCCAGCCCCGCGACCTCGACGAGCGGCGCAGCAGAGTTCATGCCGCCTCGCTCCAGCGGTAGCAGCGCACATGGTGACCGGGCATCGCCTCCTCGCGCGGCGGCGGCGCTTCATGGCAGGGGCCGAACGCGAGCGGGCAGCGCGGCGCGAACGGGCAGCCGGGCGGCAACGCGACGGGGCTCGGCACCTGGCCGGGAATCGCAGTCAGCCGGTGCGAGCGGTCACGTCCGCCGCCCGCAACGGTTGGAATACTGCGCAGCAGCGCGCGCGTGTACGGATGCAGCGGCGCGGCGAAGACGGTGCGCACCTCCCCCTGCTCGACCACGCGCCCGCCGTACATGACGGCGACGCGGTCCGCGATCTGCGCGACCACGCCGAGATTGTGGGTGATGAACAGCACGCTCATGCCCATCTCGGCCTGCAGGTTGCGCACCAGTTCGAGAATCTGCGCCTGGATGGTGACGTCGAGCGCGGTGGTCGGTTCGTCGGCGATCAGCAGCGTCGGGTTGCAGGCGAGCGCCATCGCGATCATCACGCGCTGGCGCATGCCGCCGGAGAGCCGGTGCGGATACTCGCCGATGCGGCGCTGCGGGTCGGGAATGTTGACGCGCGCCAGCATCTCGACCGCGCGCTTCTGCGCCGCCGCGCGGCCGAGCCCGCGGTGCAGGCGCACCACCTCGGCGATCTGCTCGCCGACAGTGAGCAGCGGATTGAGGCTCGACATCGGCTCCTGGAAGATCATGCCGATCTCGTCGCCGCGCACGCGCCGCATCTCCGGCTCGGATATCTGCAGCAGGTCACGTTCGTCGCCGTTGCGACCCCGGAACAGCACCCGACCGCCGGCGATCTCGCCGGGCGGGATCGGCACCAGGCGCATGATGGAAAGCGCGGTGACCGACTTGCCGCTGCCGCTCTCCCCCACCAGCGCGACGGTTTCGCCGCGGCGGAGGTCGAAGCTCACGCCATCGACCGCGCGCGCGATAACTTCGCCGCCGCGGAACCAGGTCTGCAAGTCCTCGACGCGCAGCAGCGTGTCTGGCGTGGCCGCGCTCACGTGATCCGCCGCAGCCGTGGATCGAGTGCGTCCCGCAGCCCGTCGCCCACCATTTGCAGCGACAGCACCGTCAGCGCGATGCAGAGGCCCGGCGCCAGGATCAGCCACTGCGCCTGGTCCATGTACTGCTGGGCGCTCGCGATCATGTTGCCCCAGGTGGGATTGGTCGGCGGCACGCCGGCGCCGAGGAACGACAGCCCCGCCTCGGTCAGGATCGAGAAGGCGAATATGAAAGTTCCTTGTACCAGCAACGGAGAAATCAGGTTCGGCAGCAGGTGGCGCAGCATGACGCGGCCGTCGCCCGCGCCCAGCGCCTCGGCCGCCTCGACGAATTGCAGCTCGCGCAGCACCAGCGTCGCGCCGCGGGCGACGCGGGCCACGCGCGGCGTGTAGACGGTGCCCAACGCGATCACCACGTCGTAGACCGACGCCCCGAGCGCCGCCATCAGCGCGATCGCCAGCAGGATGTCGGGGAACGCCATCAGCGCGTCGGTCACGCGCATCAGCAGGCCGTCGAGGCGGCGCACGTAGCCGGACACGATCCCCAGCAGCGCGCCGCAGCAGATGGACACCACCACCACCATCGCCGCGACCGAAAGCGACAGGCGCGCGCCGTACATGCAGCGCGTCAGCACGTCGCGGCCGAAATCGTCGGAGCCGAACCAGTGTGCGGCCGAGGGCGGCGCGAGCCGGTGCACCACGTCCATGCGCGTCGGCGAGTAGGGCGCCAGCCACGGCGCGCTGATGGCGCAGAACGCCATCACCAGCAGCACGCAGATGGCGAGCAGCACGACCCGGCGCCGGATCAGCCGCTGCAGCAGCAGCCAGCCGGGCGACGCCGCGCGCGGCGCGACGGCGGAGGTGGGGGCGGCGGCAACAACTTGCGACATCAGTAGCGCACCCGCGGATCGAGCACGGCGTACAACAAGTCAACGCCGAGATTGATCAGCACGTAGAGGCCGGAAATCACCAGCAGCGCCCCCTGGATGACCGGGTAGTCGCGCCGCAGCACCGCGGAGACGACGAGGTTGCCGACGCCCGGCAGCGCGAACACGGTCTCGGTGACGATCGCGCCGCCCATCAGCCCCGCCACCGTCAGCCCGATGACCGTCAGCACCGAGGTGCGAGCATTGCGGAACGCGTGCTTGATGATGACGGTGCCCGGCGCCAGCCCTTTCGCGCGCGCGGTGCGCACGTAATCCTCGTGCAGCACATCCAGCATGCTGGTGCGGGTAAAGCGCATGATCAGCGCGGAATTGGGGATGCCGACCGCGATCGCCGGCAGCACAAGATAGCGCAGGTGGTCAAGCAGCCCCGCTTCCGGCGGGCCGTAGCCGGCGACCGGCAGGATGCGCCAGTGCACGGCCAGATACTCGATCAGCGTCAGCCCGATCCAGAAGCTCGGCAGGCTGGCGGCCGTCATCGACCCGGCCGTCGCCACCTGGTCGAGCACGCTGCCGCGCTTCACCGCCGACAGCACGCCCACGGGAACGCCGATGAAGATCGCGATCGCCGCCGCCATCACGGTGAGCTGCGTCGTCAGCATCGCGCGTTCGGCCAGCGCCTGCGTCACGGTGCGATTGAGGAAGATGGAATCGCCCAGCCGCAACTGCACGACCGCGCGCATGAAATCGAGATACTGCACGGGCAGCGGGGCATCGAGGCCGAGGCGATGGCGCAGCGCATCGACGTCGGCCGCCGTCGCGTTGGAGCCGAGCATGACCGCGGCGGGGTCGCCGGGGATAACGTGCGCGATCAGGAACACGATGGTGGCGACGATGAACATGACGGCGGCCATGCCGCCCAAACGCCGCAAGACGTACTGTGACATGACCCCCCGGTTGGCGCGGTCCCTCGAATTGGCGCGCCCATATAGGCAGGTGCGCGCGGGCGCGCCATAGTCTCTGTTGCCACTGGAACGAAAGCAAAATTACGGAGGAACCGATGGACCGCCTTGCCTCGCCCGAGCGCCGCCTGCTGCTGGCCGCCGCCGCCGGTGCATTGCTGCCGGGGGTAGCGCGCGCAGAGGGCGCCAGCGTCGCGAATATCGCGACGATCGGCGACCCCGGGTCGCTCGACCCGATGCCGTTCACGGCGGACCTCGTCTCCGAGATCGACCAGCATGTGCACGAGACGCTGTATATCTTCGATCCGAGCCTGAATTTCCTGCCGGTTTTGGCCTCCGCCATGCCAGCGATTTCAGATGGCGGCAAGCAGTACGTCATTGCCCTGCGCAACAACGTGCGGTTCCACGACGGCAGCGCCATGGTGGCCGACGATGTGGTGGCCTCGCTGACGCGCTGGGTCCGGCTGTCGCCGCGCGGCAAGACGATCGCCGATTACCTGGATGCCATCACCGCGCCGGATGCGAACACGGTGCAGATCCGGCTGAAGCGCCCGTACGCGCCGCTGCTCGCGCTGCTGGCGTATCCGAATGGCGCCGCGGCCATCATGCCGAAGCGGCTGGCGACGGCGCCGGAGCCGCTGAAGGAATATATCGGCACGGGTCCGTATCGGTTCGTCGAATACAAGCCCGACCAGTATGTGCGCGTGGTGAAGTATCCCGAGTATGTCTCGCCGCCGGGCAAGGCGGATGGCTACGCGGGCGAGCGCAAGGCGCTGATCGACGAGCTGCGCTTCATTCCGGTGCCGAACCCGACGACGCGGACCGACGGGCTGCTGTCGGGCCAGTTCCATTTCGCCGACCTGCTGACGCCGGAGAGCTACGCGCGGCTGAAGGGCAGTGCGACGGTGCGGCAGGGGATCGTGCAGTCGCCGCTCTCCTCGATCATCATCTTCAACACCAAGGCCGGCGTGCTGAGCGATGTGCGGCTGCGGCGCGCGGTGCAGGCCGCCATCGTGCCGGAGGACATGATGGCCGCTGCCTTCGGCGACCGCGCGCTGTGGCGGATGGAGGGCTCGATCTATCCGCAGGGCACCGTTTATTACGATCCCGAAGCGCCCGGCTACAACAAGCACGATCCCGCCAGGGCGCGCGCGCTGATGAAAGAAGCGGGCTACGACGGAAAGCCGGTGCGGTTCCTCGTCACCACGCAGTACGACTACATGTACAAGATCGGCCAGGTCGCCCAGGCGCAGCTCGAGGAGGTCGGGTTCAAGGTCGACGTGCAGGTGATGGACTGGGCGACGCTGTTGCAGAAGCGGACCAACGAGAACCTGTGGGAGTCGTTCATCGCCGCGCACAATCTGGTCGCGGACCCGACGCTGATCACCATCATGAACCCGAGCTATCCGGGCTGGTGGGATACCGAGGGCAAGCGCGCGGCCCTGAGTGACTTCGTGACCGAAACCGACCAGGCGAAGCGCGTCGCCATCTGGAAGCGCATCCAGGCGCTGTTCTACAGCGAGGTGCCGACCATCAAGCTCGGCGAGTGGTTCTTCCTCTACGGCATCAGCAGCAAGATGAACGGCTACACGCCGGTGCCGTGGCCCTGCTTCTGGAACGTCTCGCTGACGAGCTGAGCGAGGCCGTTGAAATAAAGGTCGGCGGCTTCCAGCACCGTGCGCATCTGCGTGGTGTGCGCGAGGCGGAAGGCGTCGCCGTAGATCGTCTCGTCGGGGTACTCGGTGATCAGCGTTAGCGGCACCAACGGCACCTCGGTCTCGACGATCTGGCAGGGGATGGAGTTGTAGACGGGGAACGGCACCTCGCCGGCGTGGGTGCGGTAGGCGGCGAGCTGGCTTTCGTTGAACGTGCGCAGCTCGGCGGACTGGATGAGGCGGCGCGTCAGTTCCTGGAGGAATTTTTCCGCAGCGTCGCCGAGGCCGGGGCGGTGGCGGACGATCAGGAAAAACCCTTTGGGGATCGACCACAATCCGAAGCCGCGCGGCAGGTAGCCGGTGAGCGGCCGCGTCCATTCGTGCGCGGGATAGCCGTGCAGGTTCAGGTGAAACAGCGCGCCCGTGCGGCGCAGCGCTTCGAGCTTCGCCTCGGATTCGTACAGCGGCAGCGTGGTGCGGTGATAAAGGTCGTCGCCGAGCGCGGTATAGCGGGCGGCGTGGTGCATGTGCCGCGGATGGTGCTCACGCAGGCGGATATGCAGCGCGTAGCCGTCAGGGTTTTCCGGCGCGATCAGCGCGAAGTTGATGCCGGGCCGCTGCTTCAGGAGGGGCGCGGCGCGGAGCGCGCCGACGACGCCGGAAGTCTCGTTGGCGTGCTGTCCGGCGGTGATGAGCAGGCCCGGCAGCGAGCCGGCGATGTGGATGCCGTCCACGGATCGGCCCTGGCGCGAACGCGCGGCGAATTTTTCCCCACCCAGCGCCGTCAGTTCGGCGCGGATGCGCGCGGGTTCGAGCGGGGTGGCGGCCGTCTCGAGCGGTGCCGTGTCCGCTGGCTTTTCGGCGGCAACAGTCGCGGGTTTGAGCGCGACGTGCACCCGCGTCGGTCCTGTGGCGGCGCGCATGTCGGGGATGATCTGGCCGGGGCGCAGGCTACGGTCGCCGGCTGCGAGGCCAGAACGCTTCTGGAACAACTCGAGCAGGGAAAAATAGAAATCTTCGTGCAGCGCCTCGCGCGTACTGAGGCATTCGTCGTGGAACGGCAGCGGCCGCTCGATGCCGCCGGTGTCGACGCGGATTTCGAGCGTATCGAAATAGGGCGGGTTCGCCGGCCAAGCGTGCGCCTGGATCGCCGCCATCGCCTGCCAGAACGCCGCCTCGAATTCGGTTTCCAGCGGTTCATCGGTCCCGCCGGCGCGCAGCCAGCCGCAGGGGGCGAGCACCTGCTGGCCGAGATGGTCGGTGCGCACGCGGTTGGGGGTGAATACGGCACGGCGCTCGGTGCGGCCACCGCCGTATTCAAGTGTTAGTCCGTAATTGAGCGGCTGGTCACCGTCCTCGAACTGGAGAAAAACGCCACGCAGCAACCCGGCGAGCGGATACGCTTCCGACCGGAAACGCGGCGCCGAACCATCCGGGTGGTTTGGCATGCTGACGGTGACGCGCTCGAGGCCCTCGGTGCCGATCTCCTCGAGGAAGGCGTGCACCAGCGGCTTGTAGGCGCTGCGGATGGTCGCCTGCACGCCCGCCGCGGCGAGGCGGCGTTCGGCGTCGCGGCGCGCCGCTTCGTCCTCGAACAGCCATATTTCGACGGGGCCGCGACGCACGTTGCTGAAGTGCGCGACGATTGTGTCGAGAGCGCGCGGGATGGTGGTGTCGAGGAGGGTTGTCATGCTTGCTCTATCTCTTCATGCGTCGGCGAACACGGCGCCCATTTCTTCGGCCGAGAGCGCCGGGACTTTGTCGTACTGGTAGCACGCCACCGCGCGGCGGGGCTCGGTGCGAAACAGCGCAGGGCGGGCGGCGGTGCAGCGCGGCATGACCGCCGGACAACGCGGCGCGAACCTGCAGCCGGTCGGTGTCACCGCGTGGTGCTGACCGAGCCGCGGATCGTCGCTCATCCAGTCGCGCTCGGTGCTGACGCGCGGGATCGAGGAAATCAGCAACTGCGTATACGGATGCTGCGGCGCCTTCACCACGCGCTCGACATCGCCGACCTCGGCGACGGAGGCGCGATACAGGACCACGATGTTGTCGCTCACCTGGTAGGCGGTGGCGAGGTCGTGCGTGATGTAGATGATGGAGATGCGCAGCTCCTCGTTGAGCTTGCGCAATGAGGCGAGGATGGTCGCGCGTAGCGACGCATCGACCATGGAGACGGGTTCGTCGGCGACGATCAGCCGCGGCTTCAGCAGCAGCGCGCGGGCGACCATGATTCGCTGTCGCTGGCCGCCGCTCAACTGGTGCGGGAAACGGCCGAGAATTTCTTCCGGGCGCAGACCGACGGCGCGCAGCGCTTCCTCGATCAGCCGGTGCCCGTCCTCTTTCGAGCGGGCGAGGCCGAATTTTCGCACCGGCATCTTGAGCACGTGGTCGACGCGGTAGAACGGATTGTACACCTCGTAGGGATCCTGGAAGACCGCCTGCACATCGCGGCGGAAAGTGCGGCGGTCCGTGCCGGACAGGCGTCCGAGGTCGTTGCCGTTATACAGCACGCTGCCATTGGTGGGCGCGATAAGGCCGAGCAGCAGGCGGGCGAGCGTGGTCTTGCCGCTGCCGCTTTCGCCGACGATGGCGGTGATCGACGGCGCGCCGGCGTCGATCGAGAGGGAAAAATCCTCGAGTGCCACGGTACGTTCGCGGCCGAGCGCGCCGCCGAACGCTTTCGTCACGTGCCGCGCTTCCAGCAGCACGGTCATGCGAGGTGGCAGGCGGCCCAGGCGCCGGCGCCGAAATCGCGGAACTCGGGGCGCTCGGCGCGGCAGCGGTCGATCGCGTTCGGGCAGCGCGGATGGAAGGCGCAGCCGCGCGGCAGGTCGCGCAGCAGCGGGGCGAGGCCGGGAATGCCGCGCATCGTGCCCTTGGCCTCGAGCGACGGCAGGCTGGAGATGAGCATCGCCGTGTAGGGATGGCGCGGCGCGGTGATGATGTCGGCGACGGGCGCGACCTCGACGAGGCGGCCGGCGTACATGACGCCGAGGCGATCGACGAACTGCGCCATCAGCCCCATGTCGTGGCCGACGAGGATGATGGCGGCGCCGAGGTCCTTCTGCACGCGGCCCAATGTTTCCATCACCTGCCGCTGCACGACGACGTCGAGCGCGCTGGTCGGTTCGTCAGCGATGATAACTTTGGGGCGCAGGCAGATGGCGATGGCGATGCAGACGCGCTGCTTCATGCCGCCCGACAGCTCGTGCGGGTACATGTTGGCGACCTCGGCAGGCAGGCCGACCTGGCGCAGGAGGTCGGCGATGCGCGCCTCCAGATCGCGCTTCCCGAGGGTGATGCGGTGGTCGGCGATCGCGTCGGCGATCTGCGCGCGAATGCGCACCACCGGATTGAGCGAGTTCATCGATCCCTGCGGCACCATCGCGATGCCGGAGAGGCGGAGGCGGCGGATGGCATCGTCGCTGAGATCGGTGACGCTCGTGTCCTGCAGCCAGACTTTTCCCCCGTTGATGCGGCCGGGGGGCTTGATCATGCGCAAGATTGCGAGGGCCATCGTCGATTTGCCGGAGCCGGATTCGCCGGCGAGGCCGAAGCGTTCGTGGGGCGCCAGTGAGAAACTGACGTCGTCCACCGCGCGCACCACGCCGAGCGGATGATCGTAGGAGACGTTCAGCCGTTCGACGCGCAGCACCGGCGCGTTCATACCGATCTCCTGAGCCGCGGATTGGCAATTTCGTCGAAGCCGACGGTGACGAAGAACAGGCCGAGGAACACCAGCAGGATGACGACCAGCGGCGCAAGCCACCACCACCACCAGCCGTTGACGATGGCGGCGTTGAAGTTGACCCAGTAGAGCGTCATGCCGAGCGTCGGCGCCTCGACCGGGCCGAGGCCGAGAACTTCCAACCCGATGGAGGCGAGGATCGCCGAGGAGACGCTGGTGACGAGCGTGGCCGCGAGATACGGCAGCAGGTTCGGCATCAGCTCGCCGAAGATGATCTCCACGCCGCTCATGCCGTTGAGCCGCGCGATCTCGACGTAGCCGCGCTCGCGCATCGTCAGCACCTGCGCGCGGATCTGGCGCGTCGGGCTCAGCCAGGCGAGCAGCGCGACGACCAGCGCCATCTGATTCACCGTCAGGCTGCCCCGCAGCGAAACGGCGATGATGATCAGCACCAGCAGGCCGGGGACGGTCAGCCCGATGTCGGCGATGCTGCGGATGATGGTGTCGACCCAGCCGCGATAGTAGGCGGCGACGAAGGCGAGCACCGTACCGATGCCCACGCCGATGAAGCCGGCGATGAAGCCGATGCGCAGCGTCAGCGGTGTTCCCGCCACCATCACCGCGAACAGGTCCCGCCCCTGGCGGTCGGTGCCGAAGGGATAGGCCCACGACGGCGGTTTCAACACGGGCACCGACAACGGCTGCGCGTCGTCGGTATCGACCAGGAACCGGCCGACGACCATGAACAGGACGAGAATGCCGAGCAGCGCGAGGCCGATGACGAGCGAGACGTTGCGGCGGAGGTAGGCGATCACGTCGCTTGCTTCATCACGTCACGCACGCCGGTAGGAAATGCGGGGGTCCAGCAGCGGATAGAGCACGTCGAGCAGGAAGGTGGCGAGGCCGAGGGCGACGATGACGGTGAAGACGATGCCCTGGATGAGAAAAAAATCGTTCTCCTTGATCGCCTGGAACAGCAGCGCGCCGATGCCGGGATAGCCGAAAATCACCTCGACCAGGACGGCGCCGGAAAGAATCTGCCCCAGGGCGAGCGCCAGCCCGGTGGTCTGCGGGAGGATGGCGTTGCGGATGCAGTAGCGCGTGAAGATCGTGGGGCTGCGCAGGCCTTTGGCCTCGGCGAAGGTCACGTAGTCCTCGCCCATCGTGGTCACCATCATGCCGCGCATGGCCAGCGCCCAGCCGCCGATGGAAACCAGCACGATCGACAGCGCCGGCAGCACCGCGTGGCGCAGGATGTCGAGCAGGAAACGCCACGTCAGCGCCGGCGTCGCCCCCGCTTCGTAGCCGCCGAAGACCGGAAACAGCGAGAACTCGAACGCGAGCAGGTACATCAGCACCAGCCCGAGCAGGAAGAACGGGATGGCGTGCAGCGCCCATAACGGCGGCATCAGCCAGTGCAGCCAGCGCGGCGCTCCCGGCCAGGCCAGCAGCGCCCCGAGCAGGGTGCCGACGGCAAACGAAAACAGCGTCGTCACGCCGAGCAGGCCGATCGTCCACGGCGCGGCGTCGCCGATCATGCCGGCGACGGTGCGCGGATAGTTGGCGATGGAGTAGTTCAGCCGGCCGTGCAGCATGTCGTCGATGTAAGTCAGGTATTGCCGCCACAGCGGCTTATCCAGCCCGAATTTCTGCTGGTACACCTTCACCATGTCTTCGATGCCGGCATGCACGTAACCGCCGAGCGAGGCTTCCTCCATCAGCTTCATGCGCACCGGGTCGTGGCCGGAGAGCTTCGGCAGGAAGAAGTTGAGTGTTGCCGCCAACCAGATGATCAGCAGCAACACTCCGAAGCGGCGGAGGACGTAGACGGCCTGCACGGCCTGCTCAGGCCTGCTGGATGCTCCACATCACCATCTGCCAGGTCAGATGCCAGGATGCGCCGTTGACATAGGCATTGTCCTCCGTCGGCCAGTTCTTCCAGCGCGACAGGTTCATGGGGATGCGGTGGTAGTTCTGCACGAGTTGCACATCCGGCAGGTCGGGCAGCCAGATCTCCATGGCGCGGCGGAAGATTTCTTTCAGCTTCGATACATTCTCCGGATCGGTGACGTAGGCCTCGTCCACCAGCTTGTCGTACTCGGCGTTCTTCCAGCGGGCGAAGTTCACCGAATGCGCGCCGGGCACCGCGATGCTGCTGCCCTGATAGAGGCGCAACGAATCGTAGGGCTCGCGGATGCTGCCGCCATGGCCGTAGATGGCGCCCGTGTACTGGCCCTGCTGGAAGCGCTCGTTGAAGTCGGGCGGCAGTCCCATGCCGGTGGTGACGCCGCGCCGCTTCAGCATCTGTGCGAGCACGGGCCCCATGGCATTGCCGGCGGCACCAGTGCCGATGATGTCGAGGGCAAGCGGCTTGCCGTCCGGCCCTTCCCACATCTCGCCGTTCTTCTTGAAGCCCTTCGCCTGCAGCAGCGCGTCGCCCTTCTTCGGGTTGAATTCGAGCGTGTCGTGCTTCTCCAGCAGGTCCTTCACCGCGTCGAAGTAAGGCTGCAGCGCCGGATAGGGCGGAATCGGCAACCGCGAGGTCGTTACCGCACCGAGATAAGCGACGTCGACGATCTGCTGGCGGTCGATGTAGTGGCTGATCGCCCAGCGCACGTCCTTGTCACCGTACGGCTTCACCTCGTTGTTGAGGTAGAGCGAGATCGGCCACCAATCGACGTAGCCCCACGGCGGCTTCTGCCCGGAGTGGGTGGTTATTTTCTGGTTTTGCTTGATCACCGTGGGGAACGTCGCCGGCTGCAGCGAGCCGCCGAAGTCCACCTGGTTGGTGATCAGCGACTGCGCCGACTGCTGCTCGGCCACCAGCGGCAGCCAGATGTTGCGCAGCACCTGCGGCATCGGCGCCAGTTTCTTATCCGCTGCCCACCAGTTGTCGCGCCGGTCGAACACTTTCTGTGACAGCGAGGATTCCACCACCTTCCACGGCCCGGTGGTAACCGGCCAGCCTTTTTCGAGATCGAAGTTCTTGAAGCTGGTCCAATCCTGGCCCTGGTAGATGTGCTTCGGCACGATGTAGATGCCGAGGTCGTACTTGTAGGTCGCGGCGAAGAAGAAGCGCGGCGACGGAATCTTGAACTTCAGCTCGACAGTGGTCGCATCAGTGGCCGTTGCCTGCTCCAGCGCCTGGCCAACGTCGATGCCCCATTTCACCTTGGGCCCGAGATCCCGGAGGCTGTTGAACGTGTAGGCGACGTCTTCGGCGCTGAACGGCTGCCCGTCGCTCCACTTGATGCCGTCGCGCGTCTTGATGGTGAGGCTCTTGAAATCAGAGGCGAACTTGTAGCTTTCAGCGAGCCACATGTACCATTTGTCGGCGAACGCGCTGTAATAGGCGAGCGGCTCGAAGATCATGTTCGGGCCGTTCTGGTGGTTGGAGCCGACCGCGTACGGATTCCACAGCTCGTAATCGACCCAGCGGCCGTCGCGGCTGTTGATGCCGATCAGCGTCATCGTCTTCTCACGCGGGACATCCGGCAGCGCCATCGCCTGGCGGGCTGGAATTACGGCGCTTGCGCTGGCGAGCGCGATGCCGGCTTTCATGATATCGCGCCGCGTTGCGCCGCGCCCGGTGGTCGATGCAGCCATGGTCGCCTCCCTGATCGCTCGGTTGGCGGGCAGCTTGGCACGCGGGCGCGCGCGGCTGTCAAGCCACCCCGGCAGGGAAGGAAGGCGGGGGGCTTTGAGGCTGTGAAAGATTCCATTTTGGCGGGCGCTGGTGAGTTCTAGGGGGCGCCAATGAGCATGGGGGGACGGGGCGAGGCGTCGATGTGATTGCGGTGCTCGCCGTCGTCCCCTCTCAGGAGATGCGGCGGCGGTTTGCCGCGGCTCGGTCAGCTGCCTTCATGCGGTTTTCCAGGCGTGCTCAAACAGTTGTGGCACGCGCAGAATGCAGCGCACATTGTGCGCCAGCGCCTGCCACAGCGCCACCGCACGCACTTTCAACTGGCCGCGCACATTGACCCCATACAGTCCGCGATTGCGCGCTCCCGCATTCACCCATTCGATCGTGCGCGCGCGCTGGCGATACAAAAGCTGCCCTTCCTCGCTGCCCATCCGCTCGCGCCACGCAGCGACCGCCGGGCTTTCGCTGTTCGCCAATGCCGCGCCCAGCGGCGCGTGCAGCGCGCTGCCGCGGGCCGCCACCGCCTCGATCCCCGCCTGCGAGACGTAGCCGCCATCGGCCAGCCAGTTCTGCGGCGCACGCCCATAGGCTTCGGTGCACCGGGCATGGATCGCATCCAGCGCATCCTGGTCGGCGCCCGAGTTGCTCACCCCCACGCCCACCACCAGCCCGTGTCCGGTCTCCGCGGCAAACTGCACGTTGTAGGCGGGACGGAACCCGCCATCCGGCATCTTCATCACCCGCGCCTCGGCATCGGTGGTGGAGACGCGGGCCTGTTCGGGATCGCCCTTGTTGCGCTTCTTGCGCGCCCGTTCCGCTGGCATCGCCGCCAGCGCCGCTTCGACCCGCGCCAGCCGCTCACGCGCCACCCGCTCGGCGGCAGCCTGGCGGCCATGGCGACCGGCCGGCTCCTGCGCAAGCTCGGCCTTCAGCGCCTCGACCCGGGCCCTGGCCGCGGTGAGGAACTGTTCCAGCCGCGGCCGCCGGCGGAACGAACCGCTCCCGGCGGCGGCCCGCACACGCATCCCGTCTTGCGCGACGGTGGCGAGGTCGACTTCTCCAGCCGCCAGCAGGCCGGCCACACACCGGGTCAGCTCAGCATCCAGCCACTCAGCATGGGCGAGGCGGAAATCCGACAGCGTGTGGTGGTTCATGCTGACCCCGCCGCAGAGCCAGCGATAGGCGTGCTGATGTTCGCACAAACGCTCCAGTTCGCGGGCGCTGCCAACGCCATCGAGGGTGGCATACAGCCACAGCGCGACCAGGATCGCCGGGTCGGCCGCCGGGTGGCCGGGGGTTCCTTCGCGGGCGTCGATTTGCTCGAGCAGAGGGGCGAAGTCGAAGCGCTGCACCATCGCCCAGACCACACGCGCCAGGTGGTCGGGAGCGATCAGTTCATCGAGTGACAGCGCACGCAGTTCGCTCTGCCGCCGTTCCGCCCGGCGCAATCGCGGCTCGCCGCGCGAGCCTCTGCAGACAGGTGTCTTCGGCAGCTCAGGGAAAAGTTCTTCCATCGGCTGACTCTGTCGCGAATCGTCGAACTCAGTGGATCAGATCCAAGGATCAAAGGGAATCGAGGAAAGATTCACAGCCTCTTTGCCCCCTCGACCCCCACCAAAGGCAGAGCCTTTGGAATCCATTAGCTTGAGCGGTCTGAGCAGCAGGGGGCGACGAGGAGGTTGCAACATCACCTCAGCCCCCTGCTGTTCAGACCGCTAAAACGAATGGGTTCTAAGGGCTCGGCCCTTAGCGGGGTCAAGGGGCAGAGCCCCTTGCCTTTCTTGCCTGGTGGGCCAGGATTGGCGCCGGTGGGCTGAAGCCCACCCTACGCGGGGGAGAGAGGCATTGACGTTCAAATTCCCAGTCGAGGCGACGCACATCATGATGTTTGCGCGCGCGCTCGACGACAGCAATCCGGTTTATTGCGACGCGGAGGCCGCCGCGCGGAGCGAGACCAAGGGCATCATCGCGCCGCCGACGTTCGTGCAGGCGGGCGCGCAGTTCGACCCCGAGTACCACATGCGGCCGAAACAGGGGCAGCCGTGGTTCGGCTCCGGCAAGACCGCCAGCGGCGTCGAGGGCAAGCCCGCCTCCAGCGGCACGCTGCACGCCGAGCAGCACTACGAGTACCACCGGCATCCGCGGCCGGGCGATGTGCTGACGGTGGAGTACCGCCAGGGCCAGACCTGGGAGAAGGAAAGCCGGCGGGCCGGGAAGCTCACGTTTCGCGAGCGTATCGCGGAGTACCGCGACCAGAACGGCGAGCTGGTGGTCACCGCCCGCAGCGTGGGCGTGACGACTGAACGCCCCGTGAGCGCGGAGTAGAGGCGATGGCGCTGCGGGCGAGCCAACTGAAGGTCGGCGATACGCATACCGAGCATGTGGTGGAGAATCTGTCGCGGACGCAGATCGTGATGTACGCTGGCGCTTCCGGCGACTACAACCCGCTGCACACCGATGAGGTCTACACCACGCAGAAGGCCGGTTATCGCGCCGTGTTCGCGCACGGCATGCTGACGATGGGGCTGACCGGGAAGATGCTCACCAACTGGGTGGGCGACGGGCGGCTGAAAAAATTCGGCGTGCGGTTCACCAACCAGGTGTGGCCGGGCGACACGCTGGACTCGACGGCGACGGTGGCGGCGATCCGCGAGGAGGACGGGCAGCATTTCGTCGACCTGACCGTTTCGACAGTGAACCAGGAGGGCAAGGAGGTGGTTGGGGGGACCGCGACGGCGCGGATCGATCCGTAGCGCCGCGGCCGGCGCCGATGGCAATTCCGATCACCCGGCTGCCGCGAATTGTTGAGACGCTGGCCGTCGATGACACGGTGCATTTCGTCGTGCTGCCGTACGACGAGTTCGTCACCTTCGTCGCGGACGCTTCGCCCGCAGGCGCTCCTGAGGTGGTTGCCGTCCTGGATCACCGCGGCGAGCACGCTTTCGCCGTGGTCCGCCTCAACTGTTTCGCCGAGTACATCAAGGCACTGGACATCGCCGGGACAGTCGACGAACGTCATTACCTGACGGCGAATACCGACGTGAAGGCAGCCGTCGATGCGGGCCACCTGCGGAGTGGAACCGAGCACTACATCATCGCCGGCTACTTCGAGGGGAGAGCCGTGAAGTTCCCGCGCGGACAGTGAGGGGGCATGAACAGTTTCGGCGCTGACGAACTGGTTGCCACCGGCGATTTCCTGTCGGAGCGCCGTGATGTGCTCAGCATTCTGTGGGCCATTACCAAAGGCTGCAATTACCGCTGCTCCTACTGCGTGTACACCAAGGAGCTGAAAGGCACGGAATTCAGCTCCCGTGACGAACTGCTGCGGGCGGCGCAAACCATCATTCGCATGGGCCGCCCCGGATACCAGCTCACGCTGTATGGCGGCGAGCCGACACTACATCCGCATTTCCTCGATCTGCTGGAATATATCGCCGCCACCCCGAGTACGATTTCATTGCGGATGTATACCAACGGCAGCCGGTCCACCAAGTTCTTCGAAAAAATGATGTTCGTCGCCCGCAACATCTATTTCGGAGTGATCTTCTCTTTCCACCCGGAGTACGCCAAGTTCGAGCAATTCCTCCGCAACGTCGAGCTGACCGCCGGCGGCGGCATGTCGGTCGGCATCAGCTTCATGTTTGTCCCGGCGCAGCGGGAGCAGTCGCGGCGGCACATGCAGGAATTACTCGCGTTGCGGGCGAAAGTTCCGTTCTTCATCAGCATCAACTACCCGTACACGCCAACCGGCGAGATGGGCGGCGGATGCACGGCCGCGGACATTGCCTGGATCGAGGACTCACGCCGGGCCTTCGACGGGCTGAGCATGCCCGATCATTTGCGGACCCCGTTCTACACGCGCCTGATGAGCAAGATCGCGCTGGAGCGGTCAGGACGGCGCGTGTGGCTCGATCCACGCGATTCGCTGCAGTCACTCGCCGAGATGCGGACGCCGTCCTACACGGACTATTTCTGCTGCGGCGGCACGAACGTGCTCTTCATCGAAGAGGATGGCGCCGTGCGCGGGGGCGTGTGCGACGCCTCTCCGCCGATGGGCAATATCTTCCGCGACAGCGAGATCGCCTTCGTGCAGCGCATGCGGCCGGTGCGATGTTCGCAAGCGGCCTGCGCATCGATCGAGAACATTCCGTTGCCGAAGTTCCGCAACCAGGCGGAGGCCGAGGCCTGCAACACGGAATTCCGCAGCCGGGCGAAGGGGTATTTTTACCGGGCGGAGGCGGCGCGGCTGCGGGCGGGCCCGGCGCCCGAGGCGGGCATCGCGGCGCGACCGGGATGACGAGGTAATCGCGAGGGGTCGTTCCGATGGATTCCCCGCCGGCGGGGGAATGGCGGGTACTTTTGAAGGCGCTCGCGTCGCGGTGGCGGCGTTCGCCGGCACTCCCCACCGCGCGGCCCGGCGAATTGACGGCGATTTTACGGCGGGCAGCAGTATTTTTTCCTTGACACTATGAAGAACTACCTATATAAGGTAGCAGGAATAACAGAAGGACCCGTTTGATGACTAGCGCCGCCGCCCCTCCCCGCACCGACCTGAAGGACACGCTGGAAGAGCTGCGTGCGTCGGTGGCCGCGCGCGGTGCGCGCAAGGGGCTGCGCGGCGCGATTCAGGAGGCGATCCTCGGTTTCCTGGAATGCCTCCTGGCGCTGCTGGCGGATCTTCGGGCGGGCCGGCTGGCGGCTGTTGCGCAAGAGCGCGTGGATTGTGGTGGAAACCACGCCCCCACCCCGACCCTCCCCCGCCTCGCGGGAGAGGGGGCCAACGGTGCGGATGCTGCGGTGGCATGCCCCTCACCCTCCCGCATCGGGCCGCATTTTCGCCGGCAAAAACGGAAGCCCGTCCCCCGTCGCGGGCGCCGCTCTCTCCCTCAGGGCTACGGGATGCACACATCTCGCTCGCTTGTTCCGTTCCCCTCCGCCCTCAAGGGCGGAGGGGTTAGGGGAGGTAGGTCGACGACAGAGGCGGAAAAATCGTCTCCAGGACTCCGTCCAGATTGTCCAAGACCTCGTTATTCCAGAAACGAATCACGCGATAGCCGCGTTGCGCCAGTTCGGCCACCTTCGTCCTCGGCCTCGGTGCACTCGCCACCCACCTCCCCTGACCCCTCCGCCCTCAAGGGCGGAGGGGAAATATTATCGGCCAAGATGTGTGAATGCCGTAGCCCTCAGGGGGAGAGGGGTCAGGACGGCGCCCGTGCGCCGTGGTCTTCCGCCCTGCGCGGCGGGCGTTTTGATGCTGATTCAAAAAGTGGATTTTGGGCGCCGCGCGGATCTGCGAACAGTTCGTTTCGATATCGTAACTATCTTCAAACCGCCGCCAGGTAGCGGAACAGGTCGGCATCCACCAGCGGCTTCTCCAGCACGGCGGTGACGCCCAGCGCGGCGGCCTGACCGTCCATCTCCTCCGTCTTCGAGCCGGTGATCAGCAACGCTGGGATCGCGTGTCCCGTGCCCCGCAGCCGCGCCACCAGTTCCAGTCCCGTCACCGCCGGCATGTGCTGGTCGATCAGCAGGTATCGCCAGTGGTAATGGTCGGCCTCCGGCAGGAACGCCTGCGCCGAGCGATAGCCGTGCACGTCGAAGCCGGCCGTCTCGAGCAAAAACTGCAGCGACTCGCGCATGGCATCGTCATCGTCGATGACTGCAACGATGCCGCCTTCGGGCATGGGGTATTTCGAGTTCATGGGTGCATGAAGCCCGAACGCCGCCCGCGGCGCATTGAGCTACCTCAAGTGGGACGCGGCTTCTTCCCCTGCCCTGCCCGCTCGATGGCGAGCACCATGCGGACCAGGTCGGCCAGGCTGCGGGCCTGCATCTTCTCCATGACGCGGGCGCGATGCACCCTTTCCAGCACAGTGGGATCCGAAGCTTGGAATTCACGTGACTTGAAGTCGCGGC